>Ga0214247_1000034_pt1 | contig 116486 bp, 118 predicted proteins | sample TroBogypolimnion_18_FD_153085 | JGI IMG/M metagenome (GOLD analysis project Ga0214247, IMG submission 153085) | Freshwater microbial communities from Trout Bog Lake, WI - 03JUN2009 hypolimnion | ecosystem: Environmental > Aquatic > Freshwater > Lake > Hypolimnion/Profundal zone ... | reverse complement strand
CTCATTGGCGCGTTTTTCTTTTTCTCCATTTTGAAAAACGAGCTCGATATTAGCGATAACAAGTTCAGCAGCTCGCTTTTCTTTCTCTTCATTTTGAAAAACCAACTCGGTATTCGCGATGACAAGCTCATCGGCTCGCTTTCCTTTCTCCCCGTTTTGAAACACGAGCTCGATGTTAGCGATAACTAGTTCAGCAGCACGCTTTTCTTTTTCTTCGTTGTGAAAAACAAGCTCGGTGTTCGCAATGACAAGCTCAGCAGCGCGTTTTTCTTTCTCTTCGTTGTGAAAAACAAGCTCGGTATTCGCGATAACCAGCTCAGCAGCGCGTTTTTCTTTTTCTTCGTTTTGGAAGGCTAGCTCGGTATTCGCGATGACCAGTTCAGCAGCGCGTTTTTCTTTCTCTCCGTTTTGATAGACAAGCTCGGTATTCGCGATAACCAGCTCAGCAGCGCGCTTTTCTTTCTCTTCATTTTGGAAAGCTAGTTCTTCGTTGGCCGTAACAAGCAGTTGTTTTGATGCCAATAAAGTTCTATAGGCATCGAGTTGAGCTTGCAGTTCTATATCGACTGGCATGATGACCCTTTGTGTTGAACTTATGTTCAAAATCTAGGGCTGTAGCCTTGACGGATGTTAAGACGGCTCGGAGAGTATTTGACTTGATGCTAGCATATAAATAAGACACTTTATGCTTTATTCCTTGACTGAAATCGTCGTTGATTCAGAAATATCTAATTTGCAGAATCTGTCATTTGGGCACATCACAAATAATTACAAACAAGCAATGCAAATATTCAACCATGGCCCTTATCATTGCAATGATCACGCTATTGTAAGTCCGGCTCAACAAGCAGCCACAAACACGAATGACTATCGCAATAGTCCGCTAGCCGATAATTTATTAACCTATTGATTTTTAATAAAAATGGTGCGCTCGGCGGGAGTCGAACCCACGACCCTTGGCTTCGGAAACCAATACTCTATCCATCTGAGCTACGAGCGCGTATGCTGAAACAACGGTGATATGCTGATTTTTGAAAGACACCCGACGCGACTCACGCATCCCTCTTCTTTCAAAAGGCCGTGCAGCATAGCGGTTTTTGCTCATTTCGTCCACGATGAGCTTGCGATCGCCACGCGAAGCCTGCAAAAAGTGCTATCTTTACAACCTCGACTAATTCGCCCTGCCGCCATGTTTGTTAATCCAGATACAGAGTCCATCCGCCAGATCCTCAAACAAATTCACACCGTGGCGGTCGTCGGCTTATCAGCCCATGAATCCCGCCCCAGCTTCCGGGTGGCACAAGGCTTGCAAAGCTTAGGCTATCGCATTTTTCCGGTGCGCCCCATGGTGACTGAAGTGCTGGGCGAACGTGCTTATGCGGATCTGGAGAGCCTGCCTGAAACCCCGGATATCGTGGATGTATTTCGCGCATCCGAGCATGTGCCCGAGATCGTAGAGAGCTGCATCCGCTTAGGGATTAAACGGATTTGGCTGCAAGAAGGCGTGGTGCATGAAGCGGCGGCAGAGCGCGCGCAACAAGCCGGTATCACGGTGGTCATGGATCGTTGCCTTTGGCGCGACTGCCTGCAACTGGGTGTGCATCCGGCATGAGCGAGCGTTGCGCCTGGGCGGGTGACGATGCGTTGTATCAGCGCTATCACGATACCGAATGGGGCGTTCCGCTGTTTGACGACCGACTGCTGTTTGAGTTTCTGATTATGGAAGGCGCGCAGGCTGGATTGAGCTGGATTACCGTGTTGCGTAAACGCGAAAATTATCGCGCCGCCTTCGATGATTTCGATGCAGAGCGCATTGCGGTTTATGACGCGAATAAAATAGAATCTCTGCTGCAAAATCCCGGTATTGTGAGGAATCGCCTCAAAGTGAAATCGGCGGTCATTAATGCACAGTATTTTCTGCAAATTCAGCGCGAATTCGGCAGTTTCGCCCGGTTTATCTGGCAGTTCGTCGATGGGCAGCCACGACAAAATTCGTGGCACAGCCTGGCCGATGTGCCGTCTAGTACGCCCGAGTCGGATGCAATGAGCAAAGAACTAAAACGACGCGGATTCAAGTTTGTCGGGACGACAATTTGCTATGCTTTTATGCAGGCAACCGGCATGATCAACGATCACACAGAAAAATGTTTCAGGCATAAAGAAATAATGGCGTTGAGCACCTCCGCCAGTATAAAATAAAATCCATAGGAATCAATATGTTGATAAAATTTACCAAGATGCACGGCGCAGGCAACGATTTTGTCGTTCTGGATGGTGTACGCCAACGCATCTCACTCACCACCCAACAATTGCGTCTCTTGGCAGACCGGCATTTCGGCGTAGGCTGCGACCAGATTTTACTGGTCGAAAAGGCGCATGACACCAGTGCAGATTTTCGCTACCGCATCTTCAATGCCGACGGTGGAGAAGTCGAGCAGTGCGGTAACGGCGCGCGCTGTTTCGTGCGTTTCGTGCATGAGCAAAAACTGACCAGCAAACCAGAGATCGTGGTCGAAACACACAACGGTCTGATCCGCCCGAGACTGGGAGAAGACGGACGCGTGATGGTCAACATGGGCGCGCCGGTTTTCAGCGCAGAACGCATTCCTTACACAGGCGGCGACATCGAAGTGATGCAAGCGCTCGATGTGGCGGGGGAATCGGTGATGATCAGCATCGTCTCGATGGGCAATCCCCATGCCGTACAAATCGTGGACGATGTAGAATCCGCTCCGGTGGAAAAAATCGGGCCACTGATTGAGAATCACCCCAGCTTTCCGAAACGCGTCAATGCAGGTTTTATGCAGATCATGGACAGACAGCATGTGCGTCTGCGCGTCTTTGAGCGCGGCTCAGGCGAAACCTTATCCTGCGGAACCGGCGCTTGTGCTGCCGTGGTATCCGGTATCCGGCGCGGCCTGCTCGATAGTCCGGTGAGCGTTGCGACACATGGTGGCACCCTGTCGATCGCCTGGGCAGGAATCGGTGAACCGGTATTGATGTCAGGACCTGCGATCAGCGTATTTTCAGGCGAAATAAATCTATAAGGTACTCAGTATGAATTCAGAAGACGTCGCACACTATTTAATCAATACGCCGGAATTCTTCGAGGAGCATGTCGAAACGCTGGCGCAAATCACGCTGGCTCATCCGCACGGCGGACGCACCATATCTCTGAGCGAACGCCAGCTGTTGGCGCTGCGTGAAAAGAATAAGGGGCTGGAGCGGCGGCTGCACGAACTGCTGGAATTCGCCAAGGCAAACGATGCTCTGCAACACAAGGTGCATGAATTCACCACCTCGCTGTTTGCCGCGCGCGAGCTGTCCACCTTGCAGGACATTATTCCCCATCTGCTGCGCGATATTTTCATCGTGCCGCATGCCACGCTGCGTCTGTGGCAGGTCAATCCGCCCAGCATGGAGGTCTTGGTGTTCACCGACGGACAGGCGACACCGGTCTGCGTGCAACAGGCCGCACACGACACAGCCGAATGGTTTGGTGAAAGCGCGGCACAACTGAACTCGTTTGCTTATCTGCCACTGCATGCCGGCAGCGTCTCCATCGGTCTATTGGTGCTCGCCTCCGAAGACAAGCAGCGCTTCTACCCTGAAATGGGTACGGTATTTTTGCAACGCATCGCCGAAGCGGCCGAGAGCGCACTGCACCCGTATCTCGAATTAAAGTGAGCAACACAGCCACCAACCAGAAGTATCTGCAAGGCTATTTGGCGTGGCTGCTGAATGAGAAGCGTTATTCGAAGCTGACCGCCGAGAGTTACGCGCACGACCTGAAAAATCTTTTTGAACTCAGTGCCGACACGCCACTGGGCGACTTGAAGGTTCACCATATCCGCCGCTATATCGGGCAATTGCACAGCAGCGGATTGGGCGGGCGCTCGCTGTCTCGTCTGCTCTCGGCCTGGCGCGGTTTCTACAACTATCTGCTGCGCGATCACGGTTTTGACAGCAATCCCTGTATCGGCTTACGCGCGCCCAAGTCGGCCAAGGCTTTGCCGCAAGTGTTGTCACCCGATCAGGCGATCCGCATGGTGGACTTGCCGGCGGACACCCCTGACGCGCTGCGCGATAAGGCGATGTTCGAATTATTTTATTCTTCCGGACTGCGACTAGCAGAACTGGTCGATCTGAACGCGGATGCGATGCGCGCCGATATTCCCGCAGGAGAAGTACGCGTGACCGGCAAGGGGCAAAAAACCCGCATCGTGCCGCTGGGTAGTTGCGCCATCAACGCATTGCAAGCCTGGCTGGCGGTGCGCCCGCAACTGGCCAATGCCGGTGAAATCGCGCTGTTCGTCGGCAGCCGTGGCGCACGCATTTCGCCACGCGTCGTGCAATTGCGTATGAAACAATGGGGCATCAAGCAGGGCGTCACCAGCAACGTCCACCCGCACGTGCTGCGCCATTCGTTTGCCACCCACGTGCTGCAATCATCCGGTGACTTGCGCGCCGTACAGGAGATGTTAGGCCACGCCAGCATCTCCACCACGCAGGTCTACACGCACCTCGATTATCAATATCTAAGTAAAATTTACGACGCCGCGCATCCGCGCGCTAAAAGAAAACCATGACTGACAAAAAACCAAATAAATCAAACAACAGACCTTCTACGCCACACCGCGCGTCCCAAGGCAACCGTGATTTCCGCAAACGCACCCAGCGCAACGAACGCCCTGAATCGGCTAGCCCGGCCCGCACCGTGCCGGTACACGCCAATACGGGCGGACAGGCTGGAATATTCCTCAAAGAGGGTCGCGAAAAATCGCTGCAACGACGTCATCCCTGGATTTTTTCCGGCGGCATTGAACGTATCGACGGCGCACCTGCCAGCGGCGACACCGTACCGGTGCGTGACGCTAACGGACAGTTTTTAGCCTGGGCCGCATACAATGCCAGTTCGCAAATCACCGCACGGCTCTGGTCATTGCGTGAAGATGAAATCATCGACGCGGATTTTTTCCGCCGCAAAATTTCACTCGCCATCGCTGCGCGTGCCGGACTCAACCTAGACCGCGACAGCACCGGCATGCGCCTGATTCATGCCGAATCCGACGGCCTGCCGGGTTTGATCGTCGATCAGTACGGCGATGTGATCGTGATGCAGATCGGCAGTGCCGGGCCTGAGCGCTGGCGCGAAACGATCGCGGATATCTTGCAGGAACTCCGCTCCCCAGTTTGTATTTACGAGCGTTCAGACTCCGACTCTCGGGCTTTGGAAGGGCTGGAATTGCGTAACGGCGTACTGCGCGGCGAGTTGCCCTCCGCCGTGGAAGTCATCGAAAACGGACTGCGTTTTGGCGTGGATGTGGCCGATGGTCAAAAAACCGGTTTTTATCTGGATCAACGCGATAACCGTGCATTGACCGAAACACTGGCCGAAGGCTGCGATGTGCTCAACTGTTTCTGCTATACGGGCGGCTTCTCGCTGTATGCCTTGCGCGGCGGTGCCAAGTCGGTGCTGTCGATCGACGCTTCCGGCGAGGCGCTTGAAATTGCGGCGCAAAACTTAAACCGCAACGGTCTGGATGCCGATCGCGCTGAATGGCAGGACGCGGATGTCTTTGCGGCACTGCGCAAACTTCGCGATCAGGGACGCACTTTTGATCTGATTATCCTGGATCCGCCCAAATTCGCGCCCACTGCCGCCTTCGCGGAAAAGGCCGCACGCGGTTACAAGGACATCAATCTGCTGGGATTCAAGCTGCTGCGTCCGGGCGGTTTGTTGTTCACCTATTCCTGTTCAGGTGGCATCAGTGAAGAACTGTTCCAGAAGATTATCGCCGGCGCCGCGCTCGATGCCGGTGTGGATGCGCAGATCATCCATCACCTGCACGCCAGTGCTGACCATCCGGTGCTGCTGAGCTTTCCGGAAGGCGCTTATCTGAAGGGACTGGTGCTGCGTGTCGCAGGATAGGATCGGTCAAAGCCCGGCCAGCCAAAGCCTCAATCTGAGTCCTATTCCGGTGGTGTAGCCGACTTCGACGAAACGGATATTGCCATCCGGCGAAATCACGAAACTGACCGGGACAGCGTGCACACCCCATGCCCGCGCGATGCTGCCATCGGGATCGTTCACCACAGAAAACGCAACCCCCTGCTCACGCATATGGTTCTCCACAGCATCTGATTTTCCGCTCTGCATCGCCACGGTCATCGTGTTCGGGTAGTCCTTCGCAATGTCGGCAATCGCGCTTTGTTCGGTGCGGCAGATCGGGCACCACGTCGCCCAGAAATGCACCAGCACCGGATGATCGGGGTGAACGGGCAAGGTATAGGGCTGACCTGCCAGTGTCATGCCTTGCAATACGGGTGCGGCACCGCTCACCATGTCGCGTTGCTGCCAGATCCGTATGCCGGCAATGAGCAAGACAAACAGCACAATTTGGGCTATCCGATTGCGCCAGCGCTTATTCGCCACGTCTGAATTTCTCAATCTCGCGCCGGTCGCGTTTGGTAGGTCGAAATCTGAAGGTCGCGACATCGGGCTGAAGTTTGCGCTGTTCGGCAACGACTGCGCGTCGGACTATGCTCTCGTCGGATTCCCGGTAGAGTGTTTGAGCAACAGATGCCGGACCACGCATACTCGACAGCGCGAGTACTATAATGTCGAAGCGTGCCTGTCCCAAATGCAGCACCAACTGATCGCCCACAGCGAGGGTCTTGGCGGGTTTTACACGCGCACCATCAACCAGCACGCGACCATTTTCTATCGCATCAACTGCCAGAGCACGCGTCTTGTAGAAACGCGCAGCCCACAGCCATTTGTCGATACGCATCTTGCTGTCAGGTTCACTCATGCCAGCCACTTACCACTCTCAACTTCCAACTCCCAGTTTAGTGCATACTCACCACAGGCATAAAACCCAGTTTCTCGCGAAAGCTCTCACGACTGTTACGTGCTTCCACCTGATTAGCATAAGGGCCAACGTGCACACGTATCTTGTCGTTTTGCGTGAACAAAACAAGCTGCTTACCTATATTGCCCAGTTTACTGCGCATTTCTGACTGAAATTTCTCGGCGGCCGCCAGCGTGCTAAAGGCACCCAGTTGTAAAAAAGCATTGCCAGACGAAGAAACGCGCGAGGGTGTTTGCCTTGTCGCAGTCATCTCATCCACCTTATTCAGCGGCGCGCTTTGCACGGATTCCGCTTTGGCAATCGCATAGGTATTGGGTAAGTAGTTATCGGCGACGATGCTTTCAATCTCTACCGTAGAACTGCCGTTATTGGACAGACCCAACTTGTGTGCGGCGGTGTAGGAAAGATCGATGGCGCGATTATGCATGAAAGGACCACGATCGTTGATGCGGACGATGACAGACTTATTCGTTGCAACATTGGTAACCCGCGCATAACTGGGAATCGGCAAGATAGGATGCGCCGCCGTCATGGCGTACATGTCGTATTTTTCGCCGCTAGAGGTGCGATGATCGTGAAATTTCTTGCCGTACCATGACGCGATGCCACGTTGTTTGAAATTGCCCGGCGCACTCAGCGGCGTATAATTCTTGGCCAAAGCAACGTAAGGGCGATTGGCATAGCGATGTAGCGGCTCATTCTTCGGCACCGCATCTGGAATTTCATCTATATTCGCCGGGGGATTCGCGCCTGGGCCATCTCCAGCGAGATAACCGCCACTGCCAGTGGCCGGTTTCGCAGCAGGCGCCAGCGTATGATCTTCAATCGGAGCTGGTGGCGTGGTGCGCGATTCAACCGGACGATGAGAACTCGTGCTACAAGCGCTCAGCACCAGTGCGGTAAAAGCCAATATACCAATTTTTACAATCATGTATTCCCCTGATTTAGCGGATTTAACTCTGAAGAATAACCATTGTATGCGAATTTTCTAAAAAACGCTGTAAACACAGAAAGTTGACTCATGAATCCGGCCGGATTTTCTCCGCCCTCATCAATCAGTCACAACGTGAAGCTAGCCTCTCGGGTGATGTTTGGCGTGCAATTGCTTTAAGCGTTCTCGGGCGACATGAGTGTAAATCTGCGTGGTGGAAATATCCGCGTGTCCGAGCAGCATCTGCACGACGCGCAAATCCGCGCCGTGATTGAGCAAATGGGTCGCGAAGGCGTGGCGCAAAGTGTGCGGCGAGAGTGGTTTGTCGATCCCGCCGTTACGCGCATGCTTTTTGATCAGATACCAGAACATCTGACGTGTCATCCCCTCGCCTCTCGCTGTAACGAACAAATCGTCGGTAATTTGTCCGCCTAGCAACACGCCCCGGCCATCCTGCATGTAGCGCGCGAGCCAATCCAAAGCCTCCTCACCTAAGGGCACCAGCCGTTCCTTGTTACCCTTGCCCGTCACCCGGACTATGCCCATATCCATGCTCACCTGGCCGATATGCAATTCCACCAATTCAGACACACGCAAACCGGTGGCATACAGCACCTCAAACATGGTCCGATCGCGCAGACCCAGCGGCGTCTGACAATCTGGGGCAGCGAGTAATTGTTCGACATCCTGCTCGGTGAGTGTCTTGGGCAAATTGCGCGGCAATTTGGGGGTGTCAATTTGTAAGGTCGGATCGACGGTGATCTTGTTTTGCCTCAGCAGATAACGAAACAATCGCTTGAGACTGGAGAGATTTCGCCCCGTGGAACTGGCTTTGGCCTTCTGCACCATGAATAAATCGGCAATATAACCTTGAATATGCGCGTGCGATGTTTGCAGGATACTCTCGACCTGATGTGCCTCCAGCCAGTCCGCGAATTTGTTCAGGTCGCGCCGGTAGCTGTCCAGCGTATTGCGCGACAGGCCGTCTTCCAGCCAGAGCATGTCGGAGAACTCATCGAGCAATTCAGCGTTGTTCATGGCTCAGCAACCAGCGCTTGATATTGAGCGGCGAACCATCTGCATGGTGCATGAAGCCGCCAAGGCTGGATTTTCCAACCACACGATGACAGGGAATTACAATCGGGATAGGGTTTGCACCGCAGGCTTGCCCGACGGCCTGTGCGCAGGAATTCAATTGAGTGGCCAACTCGCCATAGCTGCGCGTTTCACCTCGCGGTATGAACAACATGGCTTGCCAGACTTTTTCCCGGTGTGCGCTGGCTGTATAGCGAAGCGGAATAGTGAAGGGCGTATCCGGATAGGCAAAATAATGTTGCAATTGCAGGCAAACGGCTTCGGCCATCGCGCTAACCGGTTGTTGTAGCCCATCGCTCGCCGGCAGAAACTCGATACCGAGCAAAGCTGTGTCATCGCAACGGATGCCCAGCACACCGAAGGGAGCAGCCAGCTTTGCCTGATAGTTCATAATCCCAGCTTGCAACTATGGCGCTTATCCGCAAAATTGCTATGCAAATCAAACACTCCAGTTCTCGATTTGCAAACCGTCCACCCGGACAAAATCGCGCTCATTATTCGTCACCAGTATCCAGCCCTCTGCCCGTGCATGCGCGGCCAACCACAAATCGTTATTACCTATAATTTGTCCGCTGCGCTGTAATGCGGCTCGAATCTGACCATAATGCTCGCCGACCGATTCAGTCAGCGGGGCAATCAGCATCATCGTCTCGAGTTGATTGATGACGGCAATTGCTCGCTCACGAGACTGACTCTTTTCGGCACCGAAGCGCAGTTCGCCCAAAGTAATCACCGACATGGCAAGTTCTGAAGCTGCATGACGCGCGAACCGTTCCCGCACGATGGGCGGATTGTGCTTGGCGATATAGATGCAAATATTGGTGTCGAGCAAATAACGCACAGACATCAGAAAAATTCCCTGTCCTGTGCGGGCAAGTCTTCCCGTCCTGATGCCATAAAGTCTTCAGGCAAACTGCTCAATGTATCGAATAGTGCCAGAGCATTGCTGGCCCGCTCACGCAACACGATTTCATTGCCGCGCCGAAAAATTTCCACTTGTGCCACGTCAAAACGGAATTCTTTAGGCAGCCGCACGGCTTGGCTGTTGCCTGATCGAAAAACGCGCGCATAGTCCATATCAGCCCCCGAACACAAAAATATACGTTAAGTATATACATGGCTGCCGCATCGAACAAGACGACTAATTTTTAACTCAGTTGCTGTCCGTGTTCGCGGGTGGCAAAAAACTGCACCTTAGGCCAGCGTTCCTGAGCCAGACGCAGATTCACGCCGGAGTCAGCCAGATAGGCGTAATTGCCATCCACGTCTTTCGCCAGACGGTTCTGATTGGCTTTGACGAATTCGGCCAGATGCGCCGCATCCGGACAGGTGACCCAGCGAGCGGTCTGTATCCCGGCACGTTCGAACACCGCATCCACGCCGTATTCGGATTTCAAGCGATGTTCAACCACTTCAAACTGCAACTGACCCACCGCACCGATCAACGGATTGCTGGTATCGGTCAACGGTTCAAACACCTGAACCGCGCCTTCTTCACCCAATTGACGCAAGCCTTTTTGCAACTGCTTGGCCTTCATCGGATCGCGCAGACGCGCGCGGCTGAACAGTTCAGGAGCGAAATAAGGAATGCCCTTGAAGGTGAGCGCCTCGCCTTCGGTCAACACATCGCCGATTTGCAACTGGCCGTGATTGTGTACGCCGATGATGTCGCCCGCATAAGCTTCATCCATTCGCGTGCGCTCATTGGCCATAAAGGTGACCGCATTGGCCAGCTTCATGTCCTTGCCGGTGCGGCGGTGTTTGACCTTCATTCCGGAGCTGTAACGGCCGGAACACACGCGCATAAAGGCGATACGATCGCGGTGATTCGGGTCCATATTGGCCTGAATCTTGAACACAAAGCCGGTGAAGGCAGGTTCAGTCGGCTGCACCATACGCACATCGGTTGCACGCGGCAGAGGAGCCGGCGCCCAGTCAACCAGCGCACGCAAGATTTCACGCACACCGAAATTATTTACCCCGGAACCGAAAAATACCGGGGTTTGCTGAGCCTGAAGAAACTCATCAAGATCGAACGATGCGCCCGCCCCCAGCACCAGTTCGGTTTCATCGCGCATGGTCTGCATCTCGCTTGGGCACTGTTTAGCCAGCTGATCAATTTCGACGCCTTGCAACACTTCGACCTCTTGTCCGGCCTTGGCTTCGCCCGGCAGGAAACGCAGCACCTGATCGTTCAACAGGTGATACACACCCTGAAAGCGCTTACCCATACCGATCGGCCAGGTGACCGGCGCGCACTTTATTTTCAGTACCGATTCGATCTCATCGAGCACCTCCAGCGGTTCGCGCACTTCGCGGTCCATCTTGTTGATGAAGGTGATAATCGGCGTATTGCGCAAACGACACACTTCCAGCAGCTTGATGGTTTGCTCTTCCACGCCCTTGGCGGCATCCACCACCATCACGGCGGCATCCACGGCGGTCAGCACGCGATAGGTATCTTCCGAGAAATCCTGGTGACCCGGCGTATCGAGCAGATTGATCACACAATCATCGAAAGTAAACTGCATCACTGAACTTGCCACGGAGATGCCGCGCTGCTTTTCGATTTCCAGCCAGTCTGAAGTAGCGTGACGTCCGCTCTTACGCGCCTTGACGGTACCGGCCATCTGAATCGCACCGCCGAACAGCAGCAGTTTTTCCGTCAGCGTGGTCTTACCCGCATCCGGATGCGAGATGATCGCAAAGGTGCGGCGGCGTTTGACTTCGAGCACGATGCCCTCAGCACTCACAGGCGCGTCATTAGTCAGGATTTCTTCGGATGTTTGAATCATGTTTTTATACCAAAATGCAAAAGGCTCGCTAAGATTTAGCAAGCCTAAAATTCAATACTCTAAATCGGGCCGCAATACGGCCAAGTGGCAACATTATACAGCGCCTTAAACACCGGCGTAGCCCAAAGACGGGGAACAGTCGAAAAATAAACTCCATGCCCACGCAGGGATATCTCACCGCTGTTACAGTACGTTACGATTCAACGTGATTTACTCAACATTAGCCGAAGGCTGCCGATATCAAAGACAACTTTTGGATTATTATCGACCATCGCTATATCGCGCGACTGAACGAAAAAAGGTCAGCCGCCCCGCTTACCGGCTGCGCATCATGACTTCTTGAAAAATAGCCTTGAATAAATCATCCCTTATTCGGCCAAATCAGTTACATCATCGCTGCTTTCTGAAAGTCCAAAACGCCCCTTATTATCTCGAACAATGCGACCAAGAGCCGTTTTTGGATCGTGAGTAAAAACCAGCCGACCATTGCGCGCCAACAAATCCTCGAGAAGCAGTGTCTTTTCATCAATCAAAACTTCCGGAAAACGATCATAGCCCATGGTCATCGGGAGATGAACCCACGGGACTCCGGGTATCAAATCGCCGCCGAATACAACAGGCCCGCCAGGCATGACTACTTCAGGTATGAGTTGTCCGGGTGTATGGCCATCACTAAAGTGAAAACGCCAGTCCGGCCCGAGCGTCAAGGACGCAGCACCATCGTCGATTAGCTCTAACCGGCCACTTGCCTCAAGCAATTCGAGAAGCTTCGGGATATAGGAAGCCTTATCTCTGGTATGTGGATTATTGGCGCGCTGCCATTGACGACGTCCAGTGATAAACCGGGCACTGGGAAACAGTAAACGCGCGTCCTCGCCTTCTTTCCAAGCAGCCAGCAGTCCGCCGGCATGATCAAAATGCAGATGAGTCAGAATCACCACATCAATATCGCTATCAGACAGCCCCAACTCCCCCAACTTGTCCAGCAGGACGTGGCGCGCATCCTCAATGCCATATCGTTCTTTCATTTCCGGACTGAAGAAAGCTCCGACCCCCCCTTCCACAAGAATTGTTCGCCCTGCCTCACGCACCAGAAGAGCCCTGCACCCCAGTTCGATGCGATTTTGCTCATCCGGTGTAAACCAGCGCTGCCAAAGAGCACGCGGCGCGTTGCCAAACATGGCTCCCCCATCCAGCTTCTGAGAATTTCCCGAAATCGTAGTCAGCGTTCGCTGCTTAAAAGCCATATCCGTATTCTCCGTAGCGCTTTGATAAAATTTTGTCACGATGTGCCCTGTCGTCATTCGTCAAGGCAAGGCTGGAGAATAGCAAAAATTTTGCGGGAACGTGAGGCTCAGGATAATTTTCTGATATCGACCATCCGAAATTTTTCACTCTGTGACCGTCACACAAACGCTGCGTTACTTCAGGCTATTGAAAGCGCCTACGTGCTACTTCCATGCCTGTGTCAGCAATTCATCCAGCGCATCGGCAATCCGTTTGCCTGCTCTGGCAAGTGAGCCAACCTTGTCACCCAACTGTTCCAGTCCGACAGAGACAATTTCCAGAGGATACAGAACGACTTCAATTCCATTCACTGTAAATATCGGATTGATCCGGCTGCTCTTCAATACGTCTGAACCAGTTAATGTGCTGCGCCGCACCAATGGTACAACCACTCTGCGCCGGTAACGAGCGTTAGCATCTGCAGGATTATTCAGCTCCAACAGCACCATGGGCAGTCCGTTAACGAACAGGATGATGTCCGGGCGGCGGGTATGGTGCGCACCCTTTGATAGAGAACTGGTTAATCGCCAGCTACTCATTCTGAGTTGAGTCTGTCCAATCAATCAGACGCACGAAGTCGCCGCGAGTCTCGCCGCCCAATTGATACTGCACTGGCACACCCGTCACCAGCAGCTTATGAAAATGGCGGTTAGCAGAGAGCAGCACCGGAATACCCAGATCAGCTACCTGCTTAATCGCGTCATCTCGTGCCGCAGCAGGTATGGCGGGATTGAGTGTATTGACCGCCTTACGCAGCCGCTCCAGCAGCACTACCTGACGATAGTCGGTGCGTTCAGGATCGTCGCCACACCCCAGTGTGCCTTCTCTGGCTTCGCCATTCACCTTGTCAGGGGCAATATCCACGCCGTACAGCACCGTGTAGCCCACATCAGCCAGCTTAGTGCTTCCCGTTCAAGTTGGTCTTCGGTCATTTCTCACTCACAAAGTTTTCCTACTCCTGTAGGTCCAGCATAACCCGACCTATGCCAATCCATTAGCGCGTCAGCAATTCGATATACGGCTGATAACTAAAACTGCGATTTTTCTTCTGTCCGGTAAATTCCACCACGATGCCCAAATTTTCCAACACCTTAACAGCCGCATTCGCCGTCGGGAAAGTCGTGTTCAATTTTTGGCGCACCTGCTCAATGCTAAAGCGCGGCATCATCGGCAACAGCTCAAACAAGCGATAACTGGCCAGCCCGCCTTTTTCCGCCGCCAGCAAACGTCGCCTATCCGCCGCAATCAAACTTGCCACCGCCACAATATTACGCTCCGCCTCCAAAGCCGCCACCGCCACGCCTTCCAAAAAGAACGCCAGCCAGCCCTCCCAATCGCCATCCGTGCGAATCGCAGACAAACGACGGTAATACTCCGACTGGTGCTGCTTCAAATAACCGCTCAAATACATCAACGGCTCAGGCAACAACACCCAATGCTCCATCAACGCCGCAATCAGCAAACGACCAATACGACCATTGCCATCCAGAAACGGGTGAATAGTTTCAAACTGCGCGTGTACCAACGCAATCTTCACCAAAGGCGGCAAATCCTCTGCCGCCGTCGCGTGAATAAACCGTTCCATATCTGCCAGCAACGCCGAGTTTTTTTCTGCCGGTGGTGGCACAAATGCCGCATTACCCGGCCGTGTGCCGCCTATCCAGTTTTGCGAACGGCGCAACTCCCCCGGCTGCTTGCCACTGCCTCTCACACCATTCAATAGCAGACGATGCGCCTCACACAACAAACGCACACTGATAGGCAAGCCATCGGCAGCGCGCAAATTGTCCTGCACCAAACGGAAAGCACGCAGATAGTTCGTCACCTCTTCTACATCGTCGATGTTGGCAATAACAAAGCCCGCCTCCTCGTCGAACAAATCGGTTAGCGTCGCCTGCGTTCCCTCAATCTGCGAAGTCAGCAGCGCCTCTTTACGCACCGCGCTATACAGCAACCAATCCACCGACGGCACCAACCCGGACACCCCAGCCAAGCGCGCCAACGCCAACTCCGCCGCATGGTTGAGTGCCGCATAACTCGTGGCGGCCAACACGGGCGCGCGCGGAGGTAAGGCATGCGGCACAAACGCCTGCACCGCCTCGCCCAAGGTTGTAGAAGTTACATAACTGCCCGTAATCCGCATGGTATGAAAATTTTCTTTAATGGAATGATTGTATATTAAAGCAATCTTTAATACGGTGTCCAGTTAAGAAAGAAAACTTGCCCAGCTCGCAGATTGATTTAGATGCAGCCGTTCCAGCACTTGAAGGTAGTCGGTGCGTTCTGGGCTATCACCATCGGGGGTCTTCGGCCATGTCAAAATTCCTCTATGGGGCATCATCTCGACAGGTTTGCGACGCTTAATTTTCCACTTGTGTCCACACCCGATGCACTGGCGCTCCGGTGAATCGTCATCAATACAGCAACCTCCCAATACGACTTCGCCCCTTTCGGCAGCTTCCGCCATGTCGATACCGGGCATCCCATATTGAATATTTACCCCCAATTTTTCGCCACAAGCAGGACAGCGATATTTGCGTGTTTCTTTAAATAAATTCATGTCACATCCTCAAGTAGAAGTTCCGCTTCGGGCAGTCGCAGTTGACCTGATATTAGACGGGCGAGCAAGGTGTCACGGAGGGTGGTGAGGGTTTGGGCTTGATGTTGAATCAGCTTAATTCTTTCAAAGATGAAGCCAACTGCGTTTTGAAAAGCCATTGCCAGATCAACATCGGGCACCTGGATAGGAATAGACTTAACCGTTTTAGAGTTCACAGCGTCCGCAATTGATGAGGTACTGCTCAACTGTGAGTAGTCAAATTGCTTCAAGTGCAAATAGATAAACTCGCTAGTCAACGGCGAATGTACGGGGTCGAAGTCAACAAACCATGACTTGAACAGTGCCTGAGGCTGTCGTAGGTTCTGGCAATACTACGCACATCAAAATGGCACTGGAGGCAATAAAGACCATAAATACACCGATGAAAGAGCTTGGCAAGCGCTACTCTGCCTATATGGTGGATAAACCCAATATCGGCATTCTGGACGATGCCTTTCTTGCAGATGTGCGTAACCTGCCGGAGCGTAACCTTGCGGTAGAGCTGCTGGAGCGACTACTGGAGGGCGAAATCAAGAGCCGCTTCATGAGCAACGTGGTGCAGGAAAAGAAGTTCTCCGAACTGCTGACCAATGTTATCAAGCGTTACCAGAACCGCGCTATCGAGACCGCACAGGTCATCGAGGAGCTTATCGAGATGGCGAAGAAGTTCCGTGCGGTTGCAAGTCGCGGTGAGGAGCTGGGGCTGACGGAGGATGAAATCCGCTTCTATGATGCCTTAGCTGATAACGAGTCTGCGGTGAGGGAGCTCGGAGATGAGACTATGAAGAAGATTGCCCACGAACTAACAGAAAGCTTGAGGCAGAACCTCAGTGTAGACTGGTCAGAGCGAGCGAGTGTGCAGGCTAAGCTGCGGTTGATGGTCAAGCGTATCCTGCGCAAGTACAAATAGCCGCCGGATCAGCAGGACGCAGCGGTGCAGTTGATACTGCAACAGGCTCAGGCGTTGGGCGAGGCATGGGCTTAGGTGTGAAGGTTTGAAAAGGGAACACAAAGCCCAAAAGGGACGGGGTGAGCTGCATTCATCGGTCCGACTCGGCAAAACGCTACCGAACGCATCTGTAACGGTGATGTACCGGACGTTGAACGGTTGCTGACATTGAAACCCGTCTGGGTTATGGATGGAATATTGAGTTTCTGTACGAACAGCAAGACGCGTGTTCTTTTGCGTATGTCGTGGGGGTATGCCGAGCTACGGGGTACAGGCGGGGTACACGGATTTTTAAAGTGTCCCGCAAAAGACAAAGCACCTAGAGTAATTAACTCTAAGTGCTTGTTTAAATTGGTGGCCCGAGGCGGAATCGAACCACCGACACAAGGATTTTCAATCCTCTGCTCTACCGACTGAGCTATCAGGCCATTATCCACACAAGCTTGAAGTAAACCTTCCCGCTTCAGGAGGGGCGCATTATACCTGCATTTTGAAAAACAGCAATTCAAAATACACAATCAACCACATATATTTTCAACAGCGTAAAAGTACAGCCGCGCAATTTCAAATACTTATTAATAAACAATTAGATAAAAAAAACCCCGCCGAATAACCAGCGACTCAGCCGCTGTTATTTAGCGGCCTAGTCGAATGGCTAGTAGTTTCATCAGCGGGGTTTTCGTGATTGCTGAAAAATCAGCAATCGAGCTGCATTACATCATGCCGCCCATACCGCCCATGTCGCCGCCACCCATACCACCAGCTGGCTTGTCTTCAGGCAACTCAGCAACCATACAGGCTGTTGTCAGCATCAGACCGGCGATCGAAGCTGCATTTTGCAATGCAACGCGCGTCACCTTAGTTGGATCAACAACACCCATCGCCAACATGTCGCCATATTCGCTGGTCGCTGCGTTGTAACCGTAGCTGCCAGAGCCTTCAGATACTTTGTTAACCACAACAGATGGCTCGTCACCGGCATTTTGCACGATGGCGCGCAGAGGTGCTTCCATGGCACGCAGAACGATGGTGATACCAGCGTCTTGATCGTGGTTGTCGCCCTTCAGACCGGCAACAGCAACCTTAGCACGCAGCAGAGCTACGCCGCCGCCAGGTACAATGCCTTCTTCAACCGCAGCACGGGTTGCGTGCAATGCATCTTCTACGCGCGCCTTCTTTTCCTTCATTTCAACTTCAGTTGCAGCACCGACTTTGATTACAGCAACGCCGCCAGCCAGTTTGGCTTTACGTTCTTGCAGTTTTTCTTTGTCGTAGTCGCTGGTTGACTCTTCAGCTTGCTTGTTGATCTGACCGATACGCGATTTGATTGCGTCTTCACTACCAGCGCCGTCGATGATGATACTGTTGTCCTTGCCTACTTCGATACGCTTGGCTTGGCCCAGATCTTCCAGAGTGGCTTTTTCCAGTGTCAAACCAACTTCTTCAGCGATCACCGTACCGCCGGTCAAAATCGCGATGTCTTCCAGCATAGCCTTGCGACGATCTCCGAAACCAGGTGCCTTTACAGCAACCGTCTTCAAGATGCCACGGATGTTGTTGACTACCAGTGTAGCCAGTGCTTCGCCATCGACATCTTCAGCGATAATCAGCAATGGGCGGCCGGCCTTAGCAACTTGTTCCAGGATAGGCAGCAGGTCGCGGATGTTGGATACCTTCTTGTCATGCAACAGGATGTACGGGTTTTCCATCAATGCCAGTTGACGATCCTGGTTGTTGATGAAGTAAGGTGACAGATAGCCGCGGTCAAACTGCATACCTTCAACGATGTCCAGCTCGTCTTCCAGGCCGGTGCCATCTTCAATAGTGATGACGCCTTCTTTGCCAACTTTTTCCATCGCAGCAGCGATTTTTTCGCCGATGACAGTGTCAGAATTCGCAGAGATGCTACCAACTTGAGCAATTTCCTTGCTGGTGGTACATGGCTTGGACAGCTTCTTCAGCTCGGCAACCGCAGCGATAACCGCTTGGTCGATACCGCGCTTCAGATCCATCGGGTTCATGCCGGCAGCAACAAACTTCATGCCTTCCATAACGATCGATTGCGCCAATACAGTCGCAGTCGTAGTACCGTCACCAGCAACATCGGAAGTCTTGGAAGCGACTTCCTTAACCATTTGTGCGCCCATGTTTTCGAACTTGTCCTTCAGTTCGATTTCTTTGGCGACAGAAACACCATCCTTAGTGATGGTAGGAGAACCGTATGAACGATCCAAAACCACATTGCGACCCTTAGGGCCCAGTGTTACTTTAACTGCATCGGCCAGAATATTGACACCGATAACCATTTTGCTGCGCGCTGCGTCGTGAAACTTTACGTCTTTAGCTGCCATGTTTTACACTCCTTAATTGTTTAATACCGTGATGCCGGACATTTGCCGGCATCGGGCCATAAAAATTACGCTTCGACGATACCGATGATGTCGTCTTCGCGCATCGTCATGTATTCCTGACCGTCCATCTTGAAAGCCTGACCTGCATATTTGCCGAACAATACGCGATCGCCGACTTTAACCGTCATCGCTTGCAGACGACCGTCGTCACCTGTCTTGCCATTGCCGACGGCGATAATTTCGCCTTGATCCGGCTTTTCGGTAGCGGCATCGGGAATCACGATACCAGAAGCGGTTTTACGCTCTTCTTCCATACGCTTGACGATGACGCGATCGTTCAAAGGACGAATTTTCATATTTATTTCTCCTGAATCAATGAGTTGGATTAAATGCAGGGGCAGCGCTCCGTAAGCTCCGCCCGCAGATGCTGTTAATGGGGATAGCCGCTCTCTATTTCAAGAGCGGCAGGACTATTTATTTTTTGGGCGGTAGGCCGATCTTATTGTCTTTGCTGAACTGATAGTCTTTGAAGATGTGTTCAGCGGTCAGCAGTTGATAAGTACCGTCCTCGTTGCGATGCGAGGTGTCCTTCAAACGATAGGCGTAATGCCCGCAGGTCCACAGATCGTAGTTGCGCATGTGCGTGCACAAACAAGTCTTGTCTAAAACGACAATTTTCTTCTCATCCGGACTGGCTTCAACCGCGCGATTATATGCATCGATATAGCCGCACTTACCGGTCCCGTCGAGCACGTAGCCAAAGGCTTCGCAATTCGGACGTATACCGGATCCGATGGCAGGACAACCCTTGATCATACGCATCGGATAACCGGTGGGTGACAAGGTGTTCACTTCGATATCTTCTTCGCTGGCCTTGAAATATTCCTGCTGAATCTTAGGCGGAATGCCGCATTCTTGGGCCACGGTAAAGCGCGTTGCGACTTGCACCGCCGCAGAACCGGTTTCCAGATAGCTGACCGCATCGCTGCCGGTAAAAATGCCGCCGGCCGGAATAACCGGGATGTCGAGCTGCTCAGTCTTCAGAAACTGGATGACTTCAGTGGTAATGGTGCGTAAATCGTATTGCGCCCAGTCCATACCGAAACCTAAGTGACCACCGGCTAACGGGCCTTCCACCACGATGTAATCGGGCAAACGGTTGATCTTGGCATTCTTGCGCAGGAACAACTGCAAGGCGCGCACGGAAGATACGATGATGCCTAGCTTGGCGTCGTGAAAGCGCGGATGATCCTGCATCATGGCGAACGAACCCAGATGCAGCCCCGCCGCCAGCGTGATGCCGTCGATACCTTCGTCCAGCGCCGCCAGCATACGCGTGCGCAAAGTTTCGCGCGGCGCGTTCATGGTCAACTTTTCCATACAGTTGATAAAAATCATGCCGTCGCCGCGTTTGGCTTCCATGGTGCGTCGAACGTGTATCCGTGAAGCTTCAGCAACCTGCTCCAGATCGAATTTCACGATGGATTTATCGGCATTCAGAATGTTCAGCTTGTATTGCTTTTGCTTTTCACTGACGAATTTTGTCTTGTAACGCTTGTCGGTGACCGTCGGCAGCATCGCATCGGAAATGTGTCCGATCCCGCCTAGGCGCGCTGCCTCAAGCGCCAATTCGGCGGTGGAAATATCTACACCCATACCGCCTATCATGATGGGCACTAATTCGCGTGAACCAAAGCGCAGGCGAAAATCATCTACACACTTCATTGCTGCTATCCTCCAACAGTCGCCCGTAGTCTGTAGCACCAGGGCGTTATTAATATTGACTACACTTAAGTAGCGAAGGATGCCACAGATAGGATAATACTCAAAGTAAATCCGGCATTTACCGCATGGTTAACGAAGAAAAAGCTACTTAGCCAACACGTTGCCCAGCGCTAGCGCGAGACTTTCAAATGCGAACTGATAACCACTTTCCGTCATCCTGCTCGGCAAAATTCGCTGCCCTTCCAGCAGCAAACAGGCACGCTCGCCCATAGTGAATTTGATCAACGAAGCGGGTGCAGCAATCCTGGCCGAACGATGCAAAGTCTCAGCCAGGGTAGTGGTGAATTCGGCATTACTAACCGGGTTAGGCGCAGTCAGATTGTACGGACCGCTGGCGTTTTCATCGTGCAACAACTTGACTAGCATCGCCACGAGGTCATCGATATGAATCCAGCTCATCCACTGGCGTCCGTTACCTATTCGCGCGCCCATGCCTAGCTTGAACGGCGGCACCATACGTTCGAGCAAACCGCCATCGCGGCTCAAAACCAATCCGCTGCGCAGCAGACAGACGCGCACCCCCAGCTTTTCGGCGGCAAGAGCGGCCGCCTCCCAATCTACGCACAACTTCGCAGGAAAATCATGGCCTGCGGGCGCGGACTCATCCTGCGCGAGATCGCCGCGATCGGCATAGAAACCGATCGCAGAAGCAGACAGCAATACGGCCGGCTTACACTGAGCCGCTGCGATGCGATCAACCAATTCATGGGTAAGTTCAACTCGACTGTCCCGCAAGGCCTTTTTGCGTTTTTCACTCCATGACTGATCTGCAATCGGCTCACCAGCCAAATTGATCACCGCATCAAAGCAGACACCCGCAGAATATTCGGCAAGACTAGCCATGGCCTGAACCGCAGTGCCACATTTAGCCGCGACCGTAGCAGGACGACGGCTCAATACGGTGAGCTGATGCCCTTCAGCCAGCAACACGCGGCACAATTGCCGCCCGATCAATCCTGTTCCGCCTGTGATTAAAATACGCATATGCACTCCTTAAATTGAGTTTGTTCTATCTGTCTGCCAGTGTCGCATAAAACGATCCGGCAAGCGCAATACAAGCAAATTCGTTATGATTGCCTGATGCAAAACACCTCACCTACCAACGCCGATCTGGTCAGCCGCAGCCTGTCTGCCGTCTGGCACCCCTGCTCGCAGATGAAGCATTACGAATCATTTCCGCTGGTGCCAATTGCGCGCGGCAGCGGAGTTTGGCTATATGACTTTGATAATAAAAGATATTTAGATTCAGTCAGCTCATGGTGGGTAAATCTGTTCGGCCACGCCAATCCGCGCATTAATGCCGCACTGCACGATCAGTTAGACCGGATCGAACACGTGATGCTGGCGGGTTTTACGCATGAACCGGTAGTTGAACTCTCCGAACGCCTGCGCGACCTAGCACCGAAAGGGCTGGGGCACTGTTTTTACGGTTCGGATGGCGCGTCCGCCACCGAAATTGCGCTAAAGATGAGCGCACACTACTGGCACAACACGGGAAATCCTGCCAAGACGCAATTTATCAGCCTGCAAAACAGTTATCACGGTGAGACGCTGGGCGCCTTATCGGTGACCGATGTTGCGCTGTTTCGCGATGCCTACGGTCCGTTGATTCGTCAGCAGGCGACCGTGGTCAGTCCCGATGCTCGAAATGCCGGTTACGGTGAGAGCGCCGAAGCCTTTGCGCTGCGCTGCGCCGACGCGCTCGAAGCACACTTGCAGCGCCATCACACCGAACTTGCCGCCTTCATCATCGAGCCGCTGGTGCAGGGTGCTGCGGGCATGGCGATGTACCATCCGGTCTATCTGAAACGAGCACGCGCGCTGTGCGATCAATACCACGTCCACCTGATTGCCGATGAAATCGCGGTCGGCATGGGCAGGACAGGCACGATGTTTGCCTGCGAACAAGCAAATCCCCCCTCCCCCCCTTTTTATAAAGGGAGGGGCGATAGCACACCGATTACCTCCTCCCCGGGAGAGGTAAGGCCAGATGGAATTTCTCCCGATTTCCTGCTGATTTCCAAAGGCATTACCGGCGGCTATCTACCGCTCTCCATCGTAATGAGCACGGACACCATTTATCAGGCTTTTTATGATGACAAGACCGTGCGCGGCTTCTTGCACTCACATTCCTACACCGGCAATCCGCTAGCATGCCGCGCCGCGCTGGCGACGCTGGATATTTTCCAGCAGGACGATGTGCTGACGAGCAATCGCGCCAAGGCTGCATTTCTGAATCGCATCGCAACGCCGATAAGCTGCCATCCACGCGTCAAAAACTGGCGCAACACCGGCATGATATGGGCGTTCGAGGTGGATAGCCCGCATCAGGATTTTGCCCAGCGTTGCTTTAGCCTAGGTCTGCAAAACGAATTGCTGCTGCGCCCGATGGGGCAAACGGTTTATTTCATGCCACCCTATGTCATCACGGAAGAAGAAATGCAGTTGCTGGTCGGCCGCACGCTGACTATTATCGAGGCACTGACATGAAGCGCCTGATAGGCTTGAGCTTATTGCTGGCTTTCTCAGTCAGCGCAGCACAACTTCCTGATACGGTTAAGCAGGAGTTGGCGAAAGCGAATATTCCTGCCGAATCGGTCGGCATCGAGGTGCGCGAAGCGGGCAAAACCACCCCGCTCATCAGTCACAGGACAGAACAGGGGATGAATCCGGCGTCCACCATGAAGCTGCTCACCACTTATGCCGGACTGGAAATTCTCAAGCCCGCGTATCGCTGGAAGACCGAGGCCTATCTGGACGGAAAATTCGACAAGGGCGTGCTGCACGGCAATCTGGTGTTCAAAGGCTATGGTGACCCGAAACTAACGATAGAAGAATTCTGGCTGTGGCTGCGTGAATTGCGCCAGCGCGGACTGAGGGAAATCACCGGCGATATCGTGCTCGACCGCCGCTTTTTCGCCGTGGACAGTCAGGGTACGGCCGCTTTCGACAATAAACCTGCGCGTGCCTACAACGTCGAACCAGATGCCTTGCTGCTAAATTTCAATGCCTTGCATCTGCGGCTGATTCCTGACGGCACACAGGCGATTGCACTATTGGAACCTGAACTGGCAGGCTTCCAAGTCATCAGTCGGGTGAACACCTCAACTGCTCTGCCGTGCAAAGGCGAGGATGCCTACCAGACTCGCATCGAGGGTCACAACATCTTGATCGAGGGCAGCATCCCGTTTGGCTGCGGTGAAGCGCAAGATTATTCCTCGCCGCTGACGCCAGACGCCTATTTTTCCGCCGTATTCGGTGCGCTGTGGCGCGAAGTCGGCGGGCAACTTCAGGGGCGGGTGAGGACAGGCGCAGCGCCGAATGCAGCAGGCGTATTTTCCACGCATCTCTCGCCGCCCTTATCCGAGGTAATCCGCGACATCAACAAGTTCAGCAACAATGTCATGGCACGGCAATTGTTCCTGACGTTAGGCGCGGCGGATTTGGCCACCACGGCGCAAAGCACGGCCGCAGTCCGACAATGGCTGACCAGTGCTCAGATGAACTTCCCTGAACTGGTGCTGGAAAACGGCGCAGGATTGTCGCGCTCAGAGCGCATCAGCGCACAGCATCTGGCCGACCTATTGCAGCGCGCCGCAAATAGCCCTTTCGCTGCCGAACTTGAAGCTTCGCTGCCGATACTGGGCATGGATGGCACCGCCCGTGGCAGGTTTAAGGACGGCGGAATTGCCGGACATTTTAAGACCGGTTCGCTCGAAGGGGTCAAATCGATTGCGGGTTATCTGCACGCCCAAAACGGTAAGAAATGGATTGTGGTATTTATCATCAATCACCCGAACGCCAAGGCCGGACGTGCTGCACAGGATGCGCTGATAGAGTGGATAAGCAAGTTAAATCAATAGGTTAAATAAAGATCGACTAAAATCAAGCAAATCGTCATTCCCGCGAAGGCGGGAATCCAGACTTAAAATAAGGTCTCGCGTACCGAATCAACACCGCTGTTTTGTCGGCTTCGCCGGATTTTTTTCTTGCTGGATTCCCGCATTCGCGGGAATGACAGGACCAATGAACAATCCGGTATAAACGTGCAATTATCCAAACTCCCTGACGATGTGCTGCTGACGGCGGCTGATAGCCAGTCGCTCCGGCAAACCGGCGAGCTTAACCATCCAGCCGCTGCCTTCCCCGTCCTCGCTGCCGATACGCTCAAATCCTTCGACAGCGCTCTTAGCCACCAGGCAGTTGCGGTGAATGCGCACAAAATGCGCAGCGAATTCCTTTTCCAGCGAGGTCAGCGACTCTTCCAGCAAATATTCGCGCTCCACGGTACGCACGGTGATGTATTTGGCTTCGGCACGCAGAAATAACACCTGCTCGACCGGTATCAGGTGAATTCTGCCACGCTCGTGGATGGACAGGTTGCGTCTCGGCGCTTGCTGCAATTCGTGCAACACATCCGCTGCAACGGGTTTAGCCTCTCGCACACGGCTCAGCGCCTCCTGTAGACGCGACAAACGGATAGGTTTGAGCAAATAATCGACGGCGTGCAACTCGAACGCCCGGATTGCATAGGCGTCATATGCCGTAGTGAAGATGAACGCCGGTGGCGGGGTCAGTTTTTGCAGATGCTGTGCGAGTTCAATCCCGTCCATTTGCGGCATACGGATATCGAGCAACACCACATCGACCGGCGTCAGAGCCAGTTTCTCCAGTGCTTCCCGACCATTCGCCGCCTCGCCTGCTACCTGTTCGCCGCAATCGCCTAACAATTCGCGCAAACGGTTACGGGCCGGCGCCTCGTCGTCCACGATGAATATCTTTAGCGGGGTCTGGCTCATTTCGTCACTTCCTTCGCGTAAGGCAAGGTAATCTCCACACGATAAAAACCATGGCCGCGCGTGACCTGATAGTTGGCTTCTATATCGAACAACAAGGCCAGTCGTTCGCGTATATTTTGCAATGCAAGCTGATTTCCCGTGTGCGACAAATCGGCAACCGGCACAGGATTTTCCACCACAATCTGCAACTCACCACCCTGACGCTTGAGCGACACCCGAATCGTACCGCCTTCGATCAGGGGTTCAATACCGTGATACACCGCATTTTCCAGCAGGGGCTGCAACAACAATACCGGAATCAACGCATCCTCCGGCATCTCCTGAATTTGCCAGTCAACGTGCAATCTATCGCCCATACGCAGCTTTTCCAAGGCAATATATTGTTTACAAATGGAAATTTCACCCCTCAAGGCGACCTGATCCTGCGGGTCAGACATCGCCATGCGAAACAGGTCGGCCATATCCTCCAGCGCGGTTTCGGCAAGTTTAGGTTGCGCTCGCACGATACCCAGCACCGTATTGATCGTATTGTAGAGAAAATGCGGCCGGATACGCGCACGCAACACCTGCAAGCGCGCGTCTTCTAGTGAACGGGACAACACCCTCACCCGCAGGCGAAAATACATCAGCAGCAGGCTGCTCATCGCGACACTCAGCAACACGCACCGCACCATATCGAAATAGCCGGCGCTGTCAGGACGAAAGAATTCGCCGGCAAAAAGACACGTTAACAGGGTGAACAGACCGACCAGAACATTGACCGCCAACACCCCCGGCCAGTACGCCAGTTTATTGAGCAGCGGCTGAGCCAGCCAAAGCAGCACCAGACTGCCGAGCAAAACAGGGGTGAGCAGGGTCGCGATCTGCATCATGCGCAGCAGCACATCCATCGCGTCATTTGCCTGCAACAGTGCCGCCAGCAGCGCCAGAGCATTGCCCAGCAACAGCATGCGCAGCGTCACACCGAGGTTACGAAAATTCGGCAACGCGTCGGAGGGGTGATTTTGTTTTATACTGCGCGCCTTATTCATGGCGATCAACTCCCGGTTCTGCGTTATCGTAATTTCGCATCGCGTATCATTATCCCCCTCGCCCGTAAACGGGAGAGGGCGGGGTGAGGGAAACGGGAACGCAAGTCTTATCATCAGGGATGGCATATTGCCATGCCCGTTTAACTAGCATCTGGATTTTTAACAATGGCAAGCATACAAGATAATGAGACATGGTCGGGCCGATTTTCTGAGCCTGTCGCTGAATTGGTCAAGCGCTACACCGCTTCTGTCGATTTCGACCAGAAGCTGGCGCTGTTCGACATCCAAGGTTCGCTCGCTCACGCGCAGATGCTAAGTTCATGCGGCATCATCGGCGTACAGGACTTGGCTGACATACGGCGCGGACTGGGCGCCATTCAGGACGAAATCGTCGCAGGTGACTTTATCTGGTCGCTGGACCTGGAAGACGTCCATCTCAATATCGAAAAGCGCCTGACCACCTTAGTCGGCGATGCGGGCAAACGTTTGCATACCGGTCGTTCCCGCAACGATCAGGTCGCGACCGACGTGCGCCTCTATCTACGTAGCGCGATCGATGATTTATTATTGCTAATCAATAATTTACAATCATCCTTCGTCGATCTGGCCGAGCATCACACGCACACCATCATGCCGGGCTTCACGCATTTGCAAGTCGCTCAGCCTATCAGTTTTGCGCATCATCTGATGGCGTATTACGAGATGCTGGGACGCGATGCAGAAAGATTGCAAGACTGCCGCAAGCGTGTGAGTCGTCTGCCGCTGGGCGCAGCCGCCTTGGCCGGCACCAGCTATCCTATCAATCGCCAGATGGTTGCCGACTTACTGGGTTTTGACGGCGTATGCGAAAACTCGCTCGACGCCGTATCGGATCGAGATTTTGCCATCGAATTTACCGCCTGTGCTGCGCTCATCATGACGCATCTGTCGCGCTGTTCGGAAGAGCTGATTTTATGGATGAGCCCGATGGTCGGTTTCATCGACATCGCGGATCGCTTCTGCACCGGTTCGTCCATCATGCCGCAAAAGAAAAATCCCGATGTGCCGGAACTGGTGCGCGGCAAGACAGGCCGCGTCAACGGGCATCTGATCGCCCTGCTCACGCTGATGAAGGGTCAGCCGCTGGCCTATAACAAGGACAATCAGGAAGACAAAGAGCCTTTGTTCGACACGGTGGACACGCTGAACCAAACGCTGCGCATCTACGCCGACATGATCACCGGTATCACCGTCAAGCCGGAAGCGATGCGTAGAGCCGCACTGCAAGGCTACGCTACCGCGACCGATCTGGCGGATTATCTGGTCAAGAAGGGTTTACCTTTCCGCGATGCGCATGAAGCCGTGGCATTGGCGGTGCGTTTTGCCGAACAGAAGGGCGTCGATCTCTCCGACATCAGTCTGGCCGAATTGAAGGATTTTTCGACCTTGATCGAGGACGATATCTATCAGGTCTTGTCTCTGGAAGGATCGCTCGCCAGCCGCAACCACATCGGGGGCACCGCACCCAATCAGGTACAGGCGGCGATTTCTCGTGCCCGTGCCAAGCTGGCGAAATAACAACACACTACTTGCTTTAAGCTGGGCTCTTTAATTCTGTTCTTATTATCGCCGGTGGCAGCCCGGCAGCTGGTTACTTTCTTTTGCGTCGCCAAAAGAAAGTAACCCAAGAAAAGGCGACCCCGGTTTACCGCGCCAGCCTGCTTTTGCAAGCTAGGCTGCGTACCCTTGATCACCTGCGAACATCGGGGCTGCGGAACTCGCACGATTCGCTACGCGACCACGTGTTCAAACAGTCCTCGCCCAACTGCACCGATGTTTGCATGCGCTCTGCGGCGGCGCACAGGGGGAAATGTGGCGCTGAATATACTGAATTTCATCGTCCCATTAGTCGTTAATTTTAAATCCCCTATGTTTAGATAATCGGCAGCAAATTGTAGGCAAAAAAACGGGCGATCCGTATGTCGCCCGAAAGGGAGGAGAGTTCAAGAAACCGGATCGTCGCCAACCGCGTTTTCTTGAACTCAGTCTCACTATATGCGTTTCAAACCATCAGGCATATATGCCTGATGGCCTAGATACTTTGGCCTATTGACAGATCCTTTATTCCGCAGTCGCCAGTTCACCTAACAATTGCTTCAACTCACCGCTTTGGTACATTTCGGTCAGAATATCGCAACCGCCGATAAATTCACCCCTGACATAACACTGTGGCAACGTCGGCCAGCTGGCGTATTCAACCAAACCGGGAACCAACAACTGGTTCTCAAATACATTGACTGCCAGGAAGTCTTTGACGCCCAGCATATTCATAATCTGAACTACTCTGGAAGAAAAACCGCACTGCGGAAATTTCGCGGTACCCTTGATGTACAAAACCACCGGATTGGAGGTGACTTGCGTTTGGATGAATTGCTGGATGTCAGTAGTCATGATTATTACCTGAATTTAATAGTCGGGAATTATCCCAGAATTACAGCGCTAACGTCAAGCGCGACCGACAGTCACACGTTCGATTCCGGACAGATCGTGCGCCGATGAGACTTCTTTGAATCCCGCAGCCAACATCAAAGTGCGCACCTGCAGCGCCTGATTGTAGCCGTGCTCAAACATCAACCAACCGCCGGATTCCAAATGTGTTCTGGCATCTCTTAGAATGCGCCGGATATCGTCCAGGCCGTCTCCGCCGGAAGCTAATGCAGTAATCGGTTCAAAACGCACATCGCCCTGCGACAAATGCACATCGTCAGATTCGATATAAGGCGGATTGGAAATAATCAAATCGAAGCGCTCATCAGATAGTGCTGAAAACCAGTCGCTGTGCAGCAGACGAACATTATCCGTTTGCAACTGCTTGGCATTTTCGCCTGCAACAACCAGCGCCGCTTCCGATGCATCAACTGCGACCACCCTTGCTTCCGGGCGTTCATGCGCAATGGTGAGCGCGATCGCGCCGCTGCCAGTGCCCATATCCAGCACACGATACCTTCTCCCGTCCTGACGGACACCCTCTCCCGCAAGCGGGCGAGGGATTTTCTGCAATGCCAGCTCAACCAGCAATTCGGTATCGGGGCGGGGAATCAACGTGGCGGGCGTGACTTTGAAATCAAGCCCAAAGAATTCCCGAACACCCAAAATATAGGCGATCGGTTCGCCGTTAAGACGCCGGTCCAGCAATTCGCTGTAGCGAGAAAACTCATCGCTATCCAGCACCCGTTCGGGGTGCGCTAGCAAATACGCACGGTTAACAGTCAGCACCGTCTGTAACAGGATCTGCACTTCGATCCGCGCCGTGCTGGTATCGAGACTTAGCGCAGCTTCCAGGCGCCGGGCATCAGTGCGAAGAATGCGCTCTATAGACGACGCATCCAGACCCGCGTGTTTAGAAATTGACATCTTCCGCCATGGCGGCGAGTTGTTCGGCTTGATGTTCGGCCATCAGTGCGCCGGTCAATTCACTGATATCGCCGTCCATGATGGCATCCATCTTGTACAGAGTCAGGTTGATACGGTGATCGGTGACGCGACCTTGCGGATAGTTATAGGTGCGGATGCGTTCTGAACGGTCGCCGCTGCCCACCAGACTCTTGCGGGTGGCCGCTGTCTCGGCATTCTGTGCACGCACCTGAGCGTCCTTGATACGAGCGCACAATACGCGCATCGCCTGCGCCTTGTTCTGATGCTGCGAACGGCCATCCTGACACTCCACCACCACGCCGGTCGGAATATGCGTGATGCGAACGGCAGAATCGGTCTTGTTGATGTGCTGTCCACCCGCGCCTGAAGCGCGGAAGGTGTCGATACGCAGATCGGCGTTGTTGAGTACCACGTCATCGACCTCATCCACTTCCGGCATGATCGCCACGGTGCAGGCCGAGGTATGCACGCGCCCTTGAGTCTCAGTGGCTGGCACACGCTGTACGCGATGTGCGCCGGATTCGAATTTCAACACCGAATAAGCGCCCGCACCCACGATACGCGCAATGACCTCCTTGTAACCGCCCATTTCACCCAGACTCTCCGAAACCACCTCAACCTGCCAGCGGCGGCGTTCAGCGAAACGTGAATACATGCGGAACAAGTCGCCGGCGAACAAAGCGGCCTCGTCGCCACCCGTTCCGGCGCGCACTTCGAGAAACACACTGCGTTCGTCATTGGGATCTTTAGGCAACAATTGCGTCTGCAACTCGCGATCCAGCTGTTCTAATCGCGCTTCGCCTTCCTTGATTTCGGCTTCGGCAAACTCGCGCATTTCCGGATCATCAGCCAGCTCGCGCGCATCGGCGATGTCGCTTTCACAGCCCTGATAGGCGTGATACAGCTCCACGACTGGTTCGAGTTCGGCACGTTCGCGGTTTAACTTGCGATACGTATCCATATTTTTAGTGGCTTCTTCGGTACTCAGTAGTTGATTGACTTCGAGCAGACGCTCGCTCAATTGACCGAGCTTATTCGCAATATTGGGTTTCATTCGGCTACCAGCTTATTCTTCGGTGTGCAGATGGTGCAGGCGATGGACGACCTCAAGGAAGTTGTCCCGGTCCTTACCGTGCGCCTGATTCAGCGCGTGGGTCGGGGCATGCAGGAATTTATTAGTCAGCGCCCGGCTCATCATTTCAATGACCTTTTCCGGACTCTCGCCGCGAGCCAGCAATCGCTGTGCTTTGTCTAGCTCGTGACAGCGGTCGCGTTCGGCGTGATCGCGCAAGGCACGAATGGTGGGCACCACACCGCGCGACTCCATCCAGTGCAAAAAGTCGGACACGCCGGAATCAATAATGACTTCAGCTTCCTTGACTGCACTCTGGCGTGCCTCCAGGCCGTCTTTTACCACCTCGGCGATATCATCAACCGTGTAGAGAAAAACATCATTCAAATCAGATACTTCTTTTTCAACATCGCGCGGCACGGCCAAATCGACGATGAACAACGGCTTATGACGACGCGCCTTCAATGCGCGTTCAACCATACCCTTGCCCAGTATCGGCAACTGGCTGGCGGTGCTGGTGACGATGATATCGTTCAGCGCCAATTGTTCGGGCAGATCGGACAGCGTGATGGCGTGACCGTTGAACTTACGCGCCAGCGTCTCTGCGCGTTCCAGCGTGCGATTGGCAACGGTGATGCGTTTCGGGTTGCGCGCAGCAAAATACACTGCATTGAGTTCTATCATCTCACCCGCGCCGATGAACAACACGTTCTGTTCACTGATGCTGGGGAAAATGCGTTCGGCCAGACGAACCGCTGCAGCGGCCATCGAGACCAGATTGGCGCCAATTTCAGTTTCGGTGCGCACCTGCTTCGCGACGGAAAAGGTATTCTGGAACAGCTTATGCAGCAATATACCCATCGTGCCGGCTTGTTCAGCCTGACGCACCGCCTGTTTCATCTGACCCAAAATCTGGGGCTCGCCCAGCACCATAGAATCGAGTCCACTGGCGACGCGGAATGAATGCTTCACCGCCTGCTCGCGCGGCAATGAATACAAATAGGGTTCAAGATCTTTGCGTGGCAGTTGATGATACTGCGCCAGCCAGTCGATCGCGTGCTCAGGTTTGGCCGCGTTGCAATACAGTTCCATGCGGTTGCAGGTGGACAGGATGGTCGCTTCTTTCGCCGCCCCGTTTTCCACCAAATCACGCAGGGCGTTCTCTATCCCGTCCACATTGAACGCGACCTGCTCGCGCACGGCAAGCGGCGCAGTTTGATGATTTAGGCCAAAGGCGAACAGCTGCATCTTGGTATTGGGCGATAGACTTAAGCTAAATGGAGGCGAATTATAGTCGCAACGGCGCGCTTACGCTATCCGGCGCGTTTTCTTCGGCCAAAAATCGCGTAGTAATGACGCAAAAAGCGCCGCTCGGGTTAAAATCCGGGCATGAAACTCACCGAACGCCTGCATCTTTATTACCAGCTCACCCGCCTTAACCGCCCCATCGGCATCTTGCTGTTGCTGTGGCCGACACTTTGGGGCGTCTGGATCGCAGGAAATGGTCATCCGGCCGGGCACATCGTCCTGATCTTTACACTAGGCACGTTGCTGATGCGCTCCTCCGGTTGCGTGATCAACGACTTTGCCGATCGCCATATCGACAAGCATGTGGAACGCACCCAACACCGTCCGATCACCAGCGGTCGCATCGGCTCGCGTGAAGCCGTCTGGCTGGCGGCGATACTGGCGGTCATCTCCTTTTTGCTCATCCTCCCGCTCAACCGGCTCACCCTGTTACTGTCGATCCCCGCCGTATTTCTGGCCGGTAGCTACCCGTTCACCAAACGCTTTTTCGTCATTCCGCAAGCCTATTTGGGTATCGCCTTTGGCTTCGGCATCCCGATGGCCTTCGCCGCGCAGCTGGATCATGTACCGCCCGTCGCCTGGCTGCTGCTGTTGGCGAATGTGTTCTGGGCAATCGCCTACGATACTGAATACGCGATGGTGGACAGAAACGATGACATCCATCTAGGCATCCACTCGTCCGCGCTGTTCTTCGGGAAATACGATGTAGCTGCGGTGATGGCCTGCTATGCGCTGACTTTGGCGCTGCTGGCCGTCGCAGGTTTAATGACGGGCATGGGCGCCGCCTACTTTATCGGATTGCTGGTAGCAGTTAGCATTTCGCTGCATCACTACCAACTGATAAAGGGACGAGAGCGCGAGGAATGTTTTCGTGCATTCCTGCACAACAACTGGATAGGCGCGGCGATATTCGCCGGAATAATTACAGATTATTTAATATAATCAAATAGTTAAAAACAGACAGATTGCTGCCCGCCACACTTTGTTCGCGGTCGCAATGACCGACCTAAAAGTCAATCTTTGAACACCATCAGCTCCACCTGTTCGCCCCTGTGCGCCGCCGAAGAGAGTGCGCAAACAGCGGTGCAGTTGGGTGAAAACGTGTTGCTATGCGTAGCATGGCAACAGTTTCGGCGAAACAAATAACGCGAAAACTGGCTGAGCCACGACTGTTTGAGTACGTGGCCGCGTAGCGGATCGTACGAGTTCCGCAGCCCCGCTGTTTGTGGACTATCAAGGGTACAGCGCCTGCCTTGCAAAAGACAGGCGGTGCGGCAAACCGGGGTCGCCTTTTCTTAGGTCACCTTCTTTTGGCGACGCAAAAGAAGGTGACCAGCAGCCGGGCTGCCCCCGGCGAAGTTGATTTACCGCACAGGGGGAAGTGGCGCTGAAAGCCATTCACTTCATGTTAACAATTTTTAAACCGTATCTTCCACCGCGAAGATGCGTTTATGTTCCCGGATTGCGTAGCGGTCGGTCATACCTGCAATGTAATCAGCGACCACGCGTGCGCGTTCGATATCCGTTTGTGTTTCCGCCGATTGAAACTGGGTCGGCAGCAAACGACTATCTGTCATAAACACATCGAACAGATCGCGGACGATACGCTGCGCCTTAGCACTCATCCGCATCACGCGGTAGTGCCGGTATAGATGCGTCATCAGAAATTTCTTCAGCACACGCTGTTTGGCGTTTAACTCGGGGCTGAAAGCGATCAAGGCCGGTGCATTCCTCACGTCGTCCAGCGTCTGTAAATTCTGCGCAGCGATATTGGCTGCGCTCTGCGCGATCAAGTCTGTGACCAGCGTATTGATCATGCGACGCACCATCTCATGCACCACACGCCGCCCGGCCAGATCCGGATATGCGGCTCTCACTTCCTGCAGATGTTCAGCCACCAGCGGTACCGTTTCCAGTTGTTCCAGCGTGATCAGCCCGGAACGCAGACCATCATCCACATCGTGATTGTTGTAGGCAATCTCATCGGCCAGATTGGCGATTTGCCCCTCCAGCGAAGGACGCTGATTTTTGATGAAACGCTCGCCCAGTTCACCCAGTTGCGCTGCCTGTTCGCGACGGCAATGTTTGAGCATCCCTTCGCGAGTCTCAAAACACAGATTCAAACCGTCAAAGGTGGCATAACGCTCTTCGAGCAGATCCACCACACGAACAGACTGCAGATTGTGTTCGAAGCCGCCATAGGCTTTCATGCACTCGTTGAGCGCATCCTGTCCGGCATGACCAAACGGCGTATGCCCCAGATCGTGCGCTAACGAAATCGCCTCGGCCAAGTCTTCATTTAAATTCAATCGACGCGCAATCGAACGGGCGATTTGCGCCACTTCGATGCTGTGCGTCAGTCGCGTGCGAAAAAGATCGCCTTCGTGATTGACGAATACTTGCGTCTTATATTCGAGGCGGCGAAACGCGCCGGAGTGAATAATGCGATCGCGATCGCGCTGGAATTCGCTGCGCCCCTGCGGAGCGGCTTCAGGAAAAACTCTGCCGCGCGAGTTGGCATCGGAAACCGCGTAACTGGCAAGGTGAACCGATGACTCGCGCAACGAAACCAAATCACTCTCGCCCGGGCACGGGAGAGAGGTAGGAGAGAAGGACGCGGGCATATCGTGCACGCTAGTCACGCGACACAAGCCTCTAATGTTTGCTGCAACAGTACCGGCGGCACATTACCTTCAATGACGGCATGACCGATCTGTTTGAGCAAGACAAAACGCAGCTTGCCGCCTTCAACTTTCTTGTCATGTCCCATGAATTCCAGATATTTTTCCACGCCCAGATCAGGCGAGATCACCGGCAGATTGGCGCGCAAAAACAAGGCGCGTACCCGCGCCACATCCGCTTCGCTGATCCAACCCAGACGCTGCGACAAATCCGCCGCCATGATGGTGCCGGCAGCCACCGCCTCGCCATGCAACCAGTTGCCGTAACCCATGCCCGACTCGATCGCATGACCGAAGGTGTGACCCAGATTCAACAAGGCGCGCTCACCGCCTTCGCGCTCGTCGGCCGCCACCACTTCCGCCTTGTTCTCGCAACTGCGGAACACCGCGTATTGCAAGGCTTCAGGATCGCGCGCCAGCAGCTTGTCCATATTCTGCTCCAGCCACTCGAGGAAGGGCAGATCGCGTATCAGACCGTATTTGATAACCTCGGCCAATCCGGCAGAGAGTTCCTTGTCCGGCAAGGTATTGAGCGTCGAGATATCCGCCAGCACCAGTTGCGGCTGATAGAACGCGCCTATCATGTTTTTACCCAACGGATGATTGATACCGGTCTTACCGCCCACCGAAGAGTCCACCTGCGAGAGCAAGGTCGTGGGAATCTGGATAAACGGCACGCCGCGCAAATAACACGCTGCGGCAAAACCCGTCATATCGCCGATGACGCCGCCTCCCAGGGCGATGAGCGGCGTGCTGCGTTCACAGCGATGCGTCAGAAGGGCATCGTAGATCAGATTGAGCGTCTCGGATGTCTTGTAGACCTCGCCATCATTCAAAATAACGGTCACGCTGCTCACCCCGAGCTGCTCCAAGGTTTCCCGCAGCTTTTCGAGATACAAGGGAGCGACCGTGGTGTTGGTCACTATCGCCACACGCCCTTTGGGCAGATGAGCTTTCAATAACTCAGCATGGGCGAGTAAGCCTGTGCCTATGTGTATCGGATAACTGCGATCGCCTAACCCTACTGTCAGTGTTTGCATAAGCTTTGATTTTATTGATTATTTTTTCGGTAGTTTTCGATTTCCGCCACCAGCCTCAACATCAGAGCGTGCACACTCTGCCTGCCGGTCGGCATGACGATATCGGCCACCTGTTGATAGAGCGCATCGCGCTGATGTAGCAACTCGGACAGTCTGGCGTGCAGATTGCCGGTTTGCAGCAAAGGGCGATTCTTGTCATTGCGGGTGCGCAACCACAGATCGTGAACACCGGCCTTGAGATAGATGACGATCCCGTTTTGCTTCATCATGGTGCGATTGACCTCAGCCAGAGCAGCACCGCCGCCGGTCGCCAGAACCAGTCCGTCGCGCGTGACCAACTCTGCTAGCGCATCGGTTTCACGAACACGGAAGCCGGGCTCCCCCTCCACATCGAAGATGTGAGGTATGGTCACACCGGTGCGAAACTGGATTTCTTCATCACTGTCCACAAACACCTTATCCAGATGCTTGGCCAGGATACGCCCCATGGTGGTTTTCCCCGAACCCATCATGCCGACAAGTATCAGGTTACCCGACTGTAGCTTACGTGTGCTATCGATTTGCGGATTAGTTTGCATAGTGCGTATTGTAACAAAAAGCCCGGACTGAGCCGGGCCTGTATGTTGTTCAAACCAGTGGGTGATTAATGTAAATTTAATGTGTCCTGCATGATTTTTGGTGTGATGAAAATCAGTAACTCAGTCTTGCTATCTGTCTTCACCTTATTTTTGAACATCCAGCCTAAAACCGGAATATCCCCAAGCAGCGGCACTTTGTTGGTGGTATCCGCAATGTCCTGAGTAAATACGCCACCGACCACCACCGTACCGCCGTTTTCAACCAGCACTTCGGTCGTGACGACCTTGCTGTTGATACTCGGCACGCCGGCATACAACGTACCCACGGTATCCTGACTGGCGACCAGCGTCATGTTGATGTTGTTGTCAGGCGTGATATGCGGCGTCACATCCAGACTGAGCGCTGCGGTTTTAAAAGCGGTGGTAGGTGGACTGCCGACTGTACCTGCCAGTGTGTAAGGAATTTCGACGCCAGACTTGATGGTTGCCTTAGTCTTGTCGGCAGTCACCACACGGGGACTGGCGATATTTTTAGTGACACCATCGGTTTCGGAGGCATCCAGTTCCAAAGACAACACCTTGGTCGCTGCGGGGTTGAACAATGAAAGCAGTAAGCCGCCTGTCCCATTGGCCGCAGCGGGTAAATTCACATTAGTAATTCCAGTCACTGCTCCACGTGTAGCAGTCGGGGTATTACCTCCAAGTGCAAAGCTACCCGCACCCGTGTAACCTAATTTGCCACCCAGAGACCTTGCAAAACTATCACCTGCAGAGACGAAGCGCGCTTCGATCAGCACTTGTCTTGAGGGAATATCGATCTGCTTGAGCAGTTTACGTACTTCTTCCAGACGCGATGGCGTGTCTTTGACGAACAAGGTATTGGTGCGCGCATCGGCCATGGCGCTACCGCGTTTGGATAAGATGCGCGGAGTAGCGTTGCCCTGAGCCGCCCCCGCTGCACCTGGCACGACGGCTGCCGCCCCTGCAGCACCCGCACTGACGCCATTCAGCAGAGATGCTGCCGCTGCCGCAGTCTGATAACCCAGTTGAAAACTCTCGGTGCGCAATTCTTCCAGCTCGGAAATTTCCTGACGCGCGGTCAGATCATTTTTCTCCGATGCGGATATTTCCCCGATAGGCGCTACCTGAATCACATTGCCATTCTTGCGCATCGCCAATCCACGGCTTTGCAGGATGATATCCAGCGCCTGATCCCAGGGTACATCCTTCAGACGCAGGGTCAGATTGCCAGCCACACTGTCACTGATCACCATATTCAATTCAGTAAAGTCCGCGATCACGTTTAACGCTTCACGAACCGAAATATCCTGAAAATTGAGCGTCAGCTTGTCACCGGCATAACCCGCATTGTTTCCCTTAACCAGCTTGTTTGGATCTTCAACAACCGTCTTTACTTCGATGATGAACTTGTTGTCGGTTTGATAGGCGGCGTGTTCCCAGTTTCCCTTGGGTTCAATCACCATGTGAATATTATCGCCTTGGGCAAAAGTATCGACAAACTGAACCGGCGTAGCAAAATCCGCCACATCGAGCTTGCGTTGCAATTTTTTCGGCAGATTGGTTTTCTGGAAATCAACCAGCAACTTTGTGCCTTGCCGGTGAATATCGATACCTACGCCCGAGTCGGATAGATCGACCTGAATGCGCGACTCTCCATTTTTGCCGCGACGAAAGTCCAGATCGTTCAGGGTATGCTTTTGCGGGCCCTGACGCGCCTCAGCAAAACGCGATACGGTATTTTCAACTGCAGGCACCGCCGCCTTCGCATGCAGCGTCATTACCAGCGCACTACCCTCCATTTTTGTGTCATAGGCCAACATCTGATTCAAATTCACCACCACCCGCGTACGCGTGCCTGCCTGAATGATATTGGCGTTGCGCAAGTCACCCTGAGAGATATCCTGAACCGACTTACCCATCGCGTTTTCTGTATTGGGAAAATCCAGTGCAATACGCGGCGGTAGATTAATAGTAAAACCAACCGGTGTATTAGCAAGCGGTTCCGCCAGTTGAATCCTGATCACGGTGTTACCGCCCCCCGTCTCCGTTACGGTTAACGCGGTAATTTTATTCTGCGCATCGGCCCAAGCGCTGTGCGCACCTAGGGCCAGAATTAAACCCATCAAATGAAAAAAACCTTTGATCACGTTATTGAACTGCCACATTGCCTTACCCCTTAATCATTCACTAATTGCAGGCTGCTGGTACGCTCAGCCCAGTCACCGGTACTGTCCTGCACAACTTCTTTAATCACGATTTCTGTATCGGTTAATTTTTTAATCAAGCCGAAATTTGTTCCTATGTAGTTACCCACTTTAACCTGATAAAGCTTTTTATCCGGCGCGCGCACCACAGCGTGTCCCACCTTCGATTTGTATACATACCCGACCATTTTGAGACTTTCCAGCGGAAATTCCTCCAACGCTTGCTTGGGCCTATCCATGTCGGGTTCATTGGCGCCACGCTTGCTGCCAGGCCCTGACTCCGGTTTACGCGGCTTGAATGGATCGGTCAGGTTCGTACTATTAACATAAGCAAACGGTTCGTACAGCTTAACTACCGGTGGCGGTGAAATTTTTCCGCGCATATTCGCGCCAGAATTTTTGACAAAGTCCTGCAAATCGTCAAACTCACTGCCGCCGCAAGCGCTCAGCAAGACGCAACTCATCAAAAGGTAAATTGGCCTCATTTCTTGCCTCCCGCAGCCGCCTTAGCGGCTCGTTTTTGTGCAGAAAGCTCTTCTTCATCCAGATAACGGAAGGTCTTGGCGGTCGCATCCATCGTCAACACACCACCAGTCTGTGCAATGGAAATATCATTCAAAGTCACGATGCGCGGCAACATGGAAATGTCGCTGGAAAATCTGCCCAAATCATCGTAATTTCCCGTCACCTTGATGGTAATCGGTTGTTCGGCAAACGCCCCGTTGATCACTTCACCACCCGGGCGGAACAAATCAAACTGCAAACCACGCCCCAACCCTGCCTGATTAATGTCGGTCAACAGGGCATCCATTTCCGATTTATTCGGCAACTGTTTGAGCAGCGCACCGAAAGACTCCTGAGTATCCAAGAGTTGCTTCTTAATAAGATCGAGGTTAATCGCCTGCTGCTTTTTGGATAGAAAAGTCTCCTTAAGTGTGACTTCCTCGGCTTTAACCTTTTGCAAGTCTTCCCACTGACCTTCCAGATCGAGCAGCGTGCCCAACACCAGCACCACGGCAAACATCATCACAAAAGTCACTATCTTCGCTGGGAGCGGCCAGGCACCGGGTGCTTTTGGATTGAGGTTTTTAAAATCGCTTAAATTCATCATGGCACCTGATTTTTGGCGCCGCCGGGTTGGGCTGTCGCGACATCTTGTAACTTGGTCAGATTAAACGTCAGAGTAAATTCACTGACTCGCGCGCCGTTCGCTGTGGTTGCATGGATTTCTACCAGCGCGGGGGTATCCAGCCAGGGCGAATCTTCCACGGCTCGCATCAGCGTGGATACACGCGCATTGGACTGTGCATAACCGACCAGATTCACGCCGTCGCCGGTTTGCTTAAGCGACTTGATGTAAACGCCTTCAGGCAAAATGCGCAACATTTGATCGAGCAGGTGCACGACCCGGGAACGATCGCTCTGCAACTTTTCAACCGCGTCCTTGCGTTCGAGCAAGGATTTGGTTTGATCGCGCAGCTTCTTGATCTCGCTGATCTGTTTATCCAGCAAGGTGATTTCCTGCTTCAAATACGTGTTGCGTCTATCCTGATAGTCGATTTTGCTGCTGATCGTGACATGGGCCAAGCCCCAAACGACAACGGCCAATAACACCGAGGCGATGCTCAGTGCGTAGAATTGTATTTTTTTTGCCTGACGTTTAACCTCGCGGTGCGGCAACAGATTAATCCGTATCATGATGGGTCAAACCTCCGCATGGCCAGTCCGCAAGCGACAATCAAGGCGGGCGCATCTGCTTGCAACTGCCGCGGTTTAATTCTGCTCGATAAGGTCATCATGGCAAACGGATTGGCCACCATGGTACTGACCTGAGTTCGTGTTGCCACAGCGTCATCCAGACCCGGCAGTACAGCACTCCCCCCTGCCAGAACAATATAGTCGACTTCGTTGTATTGCGAAGAGGTAAAGAAGAATTGCAGTGCGCGAGCAATTTCCATCACCAAACTGTCACGGAAGGGCGTTAATACGTCATTTTCATAATTATCCGGTAATCCGCCATTGCGTTTGGCCGACTCAGCCTGTTCTGCTGACAAACCAAATACACTCTGAATTTGCTGCGTGAGCTGCTCACCCCCGATTTGCTGGTCGCGGTTGTAGATGGATAACCCGTTGCGCAATATATTCACATTCATGACGAAGGCGCCAATATCAATCAACGCCACACATTTATCTTCGGCGCTATCAGGCAATTGTGCACTGATTTGTGAAAAAGCCATTTCTGCCGCATAAGGTTCCACATCCACGACCACAACCACCAGACCTGCCGCCTGCGCCGCAGCGACTCTGTCCTCGACATTCGCCTTACGCGAAGCGGCCAGCAGGATTTCCAGTTCATCAGCATTACCCAGTGCCGGGCCCAACACCTGAAAATCCAGATTCACTTCATCCAGTGCAAAAGGGATATATTGATTTGCCTCGGATTCAACCTGATATTCCAGATCTTCATCATTCATACCGGCAGGTAGCAAGATCTTTTTGGTAATCACCGCCGCTGCCGGCAGCGCAACACTAATGTTTTTGACGCGCGTGCCCAATCGTTTCCAAGCGCGCTGCAACGTCTCCGCCAGCGCATCGAGATTATTGATATTTCCATCAAAGAACGCGTCCTTAGGCAGCGCTTCTATCGCATAGCGCTCGACCACATAACCCGAATTTGTCTTGGAACGGCTCAACTCTACCAATTTAACAGAAGAGGAGCTGATATCCACCCCAACCAGCGGTGGCATTTTTGACTGGAAAAAATCCAGTAAAATATCAAAATTTACTTTTGGCATAGGCCGTTCGGAGCGTTTCCGTATAAAGTTGATTAAATCCTAGCAACAACAGTCAACTATGTAAAGTGGTTTTATAAGAGGACCGTTTATCTCGTATAATCCATGCGCTTGTGAACGATACCACTATTTAATTAATTTTGAGCAATTATTCAATGCCTACACGCCGCTGGCTTCTCCCCGTTACCGTTGCGCTCTCGCTTATTTTGCTGCCCGTCTTTTTGATAGGCATCGCGGTCACGCTGACCTACCCAACGCTGCCGTCGCTAGAGGCACTCACCGATTACCACCCTAAAGTCCCTCTGCGCATCTACAGTACAGAAGGCGCGTTGCTCGGTGAGTACGGTGAAGAGCGCCGCGCACTGGTCAAAATTGCCGACGTGCCTGACGCCATGAAGCACGCGATACTCGCCGCCGAAGACGACCGCTTCTATCAGCATGGCGGCGTTGACTATATGGGCGTGCTACGCGCCGCTTTGTCCAACTTTACAGCGGGCGGCACCAAACAGGGTGCCAGCACTATCACTATGCAAGTCGCGCGAAATTTTTTCTTATCCAAGGAAAAAACGTTTACGCGGAAATTCAATGAGATGCTGCTGGCATTCAAAATCGAACATTACCTCAGCAAAGACGACATTCTGCAACTGTATATCAATCAGATTTATTTGGGGCAACGCTCCTATGGTTTTGCATCGGCTTCACAAATTTACTTTGGTAAACCTCTCGCTCAGATTTCCATCGCTGAAGCCGCCATGTTGGCCGGATTACCGAAAGCCCCGTCCAGCTACAACCCCGTAGTGAATCCTAAACGCGCGAAGTTACGCCAGCTTTACGTGCTGCGCCGCATGCACGAATTGCATTTTATCGACGACGCACAGTTTGCCGCCGCACAAATCCAATCGCTCGCCACCAAACGTGGCAATCAGGAATTTGCCGTTAAATCAGACTATTTGACCGAGATGGTCAGACAGGCTGTGTACCAGAAGTATCAGGACGCGACCTATACGCAAGGCTACAAGGTTTACACCACCATCCGCCAGGTTGACCAGTTAGCCGCCTATCAGGCCGTGCGTAAAGGCGTGCTTGACTACGATAGACGCCACGGCTATCGCGGACCGGAAGGCTTTATTGATCTGAAAGAGGATCACAGTGACGAATATCTGGAAGAGTCTCTACAAGACTCGACCGACAACGACGATTTGCTGCCTGCGGTCGTGCTTTCCGCATCGGCCACGCAGATACGCGCCTACTGCAAGGGCGGTGAGCAAGTCACCATCAGCGGCGAACCGCTGCGTTTTGCTCAACGATCCTTAACTGATAAAGTTGCATTAAATCAAAGGATAGTCGCAGGATCCATCATACGCGTACAAAAAAATGAGCAAGGTGCCTGGCAAGTCAGCCAGCTCCCTCAGGTCGAATCCGCCTTTGTCTCCGGCAATCCGCTGGACGGCGCAATATATTCCCTGGTCGGCGGCTTTGATTTTAATCACAATCAGTTCAACCACATCACCCAGGCCTGGCGTCAACCTGGTTCAAGCTTTAAGCCCTACATCTATTCGGCCGCGCTGGAAAAGGGTTTCACGCCCGCCACTATCATCAACGATGCACCACTTTCTTTCGGCTCTGATCAGACCGGCAGCGATCCGTGGCAGCCGAAGAACTACGATGGAAAATACGACGGACCAATGCGTATGCGCCAGGCGCTGATTCATTCCAAGAACATGGTTTCTATCCGCATCTTGCAGGCCATTACGCCCGCCTATGTGCAGGACTACATCACTAAATTCGGATTGGACGCAAGCAAGCATCCTCCTTATCTGACCATGGCGCTGGGGGCCGGTTCGGTCACACCGTTACAGATGCTGACAGGCTATTCGGTATTTGCTAACGGCGGCTTCCGTACCACGCCCTATTTCATACAGCGCATTGAAGATGCCAACGGCAAGATACTCAGCAAAACCATACCGGTTGTAGCCAACCAGGGTGCGGAGCAAGTCATCGATGTACGCAATGCCTACACCATGGTTAGTATGATGCAAGATGTGGTCAAACATGGCACCGGGATACGCGCGATGCAACTCGGCCGGCAAGATCTGGCTGGCAAGACCGGTACAACCAATGATTCTATCGACGCCTGGTTTTGTGGCTTTCAACCCACCGTGGTCGGTATTTCGTGGATAGGTTTCGACCAACCGCGCAGCCTGGGTGACAGAGAAACGGGCGGCGGTGCGGCACTACCCATCTGGATGGGTTATATGGAAAAAGTGTTGAAGAACGTGCCTCAGGCAGAATACAGCATGCCAGAAAACATGGTTGCCGTGCGCATCAACGAGGGCGGCCATCACGATGAAAATGGCGAACGGGTAGAATACTTCTATCAGGAAAATGCACCGGGTGAACACACAAGACCCATGACCGATGAAAGCAAACCGGCTGAGTCGGTGCGTGATCAACTGCTCTAATGACGCATAAACACCCGCCATTTCAACCAGGCAAGCTGATGCGCGAGGAGTTGGCGCATCAGGCGGCCAAGCTGATTGCCGAAGACGGCCTCACCGACTTTGCACTCGCCAAACGCAAGGCCGCACGCCAACTGGGCGCACAAGACACCCGGCATCTGCCCAGCAACAATGAGATCGAAACAGCGTTACATAGCTATCGCGCCCTTTACCAGCGCGACAGTCATCCCGCTGCGCTGCTACAGTTACGCCATGAGGCGCTGGACAGCATGCGTCTGTTGGCGAGTTTCAACCCTTATCTGACCGGTTCAGTGTTGAGCGGGACGGCGGGAGAATATTCGGATATCAATCTGATGTTATTTTCCGATGATGCCAAGGCAGTATTGTTGTTTCTGTTGAAAAATAAACTGGAATTTGAAGACGGGGAATGGCGGGTGAAAATCAGCGGTCACGAAGAAATCGTGCCCAGTTATACCCTGACGGGCGAATCCGGCGTCCAGATACACATCGTTGTGTTTCCTGAAAACGCCAGACACAGCGGAAGCCGCCACCCTGAAACCCATGCAACGATTGCGGCAGTCGAGGCGTTGCTGGCCGAGTAAACAAGGCAATTTCCCCCTGCGAGCCGCCGAAGGTTGACGGCAAACAACGGTGTCGTTGGGCGAGCACTGTTTGAGCTCCGCAGTTGGACGGATCGTTGCGTCCAACCAGGGCGAGTTGCGCAGCCCCGTTTGTTTGCAGTCATCCAAGGGAACGCCAGAGGCGCGGCAAACCGGGGTCGCCTTCTTTTTGGTTACTTTTTATTGGCGACGCAAGAAAAAGTAACCAGCGGCCGGTCTGCCACCGGCAATAGTGAATACAGAGCCCTGCATCCCATCAATCCTACTTCCTCAGCCAGCGTGCTGCATCCAGCGCGAAGTAAGTCAGAATACCATCTGCACCGGCGCGTTTGAATGCCATTAAGGATTCCAGCACGCAGGCCTCTTCATTCAGCCAACCGTTTTGGGCTGCGGCCTTTAGCATCGCATATTCACCGCTAACCTGATAAACAAAGGTCGGCGCTTTAAACTCATCCTTCACACGACGCAGGATATCCAGATAGGGCATACCCGGTTTAACCATGACCATGTCCGCGCCTTCCTGCAAGTCCATGCCGACTTCCCATAAAGCCTCGTCTGAATTGGCAGGGTCCATCTGATAAGTGTATTTATTGCCTGAACCCAGATTGCCGCTGGAGCCGACCGCATCGCGGAACGGGCCGTAGAAACTGGAGGCGTATTTGGCGGAGTAAGCCATGATACGCGTGTGTATGTGACCATGAGCATCCAGCGCCCCACGTACCGCACCGATGCGACCATCCATCATGTCAGAGGGCGCGACGATATCCGCACCGGCTGCCGCATGGCATTGCGCCTGACGAGTCAGCACGGCGATGGTCTCGTCGTTCAGCACATAACCTGCATCGTCGATCAAACCGTCCTGACCGTGGCTGGTGTAAGGATCGAGCGCGATATCGGTCATGATGCCAAGTTCAGGGAAATGCTTTTTAAGTTCAGCCACCACGCGTGGCACCAGACCGTCCGGATTAAAAGCTTCCGCCGCATCCAGCGACTTTTTCGACGCATCGACGACTGGGAAGATCGCCATCGCCGGAATACCCAGTTCGACGCAGGCTGCCGCGTCTTTCAACAATAAATCCAGCGTCTTGCGCTGCACGCCTGGCATAGATTTGATGTCCTCGACCGTGTTTTCACCTTCCAGCACGAACACCGGGTAGATGAAATCGGCCGAAGTGAGGACATTTTCGCGCATCAAATTGCGGGAAAAAGCATCGTGGCGCATACGACGCATGCGTTTATGAGGATATTGTCCGAGCATCTGAAAATTTTTCATAAAATTCTATATTGTTTTGAACTATTATTAAAAAGGACTATCATAGCAAGCGAATGACGATATTTCATTCCACGTTTCTCCTCCCTGAGCGTGTATCTTAACCAAGTTAAGATTTTTAGCCCCCACGCGTTGGGGGCTTTTTTTGTCCGCCAAACTTGCGTCTGTCAGTCTATAACGCCTTCTTCCGTTACTTGCTCACTGTTATCGTCCGCCTTCAGCCATCCCGCGATAACGGCTTCCGCTTGTTCCACGCCTTGTTTCTTCAGGCTGGAAAACAACTGCACAGAACACTGAGGATAATTCTCGGCAAGATAAACTTTCACCTTCATCAGCGTCGCAGTCGATTGCTGACGGCTTAACTTGTCCGATTTAGTCAGCAAAATATGTATCGGCTTCCCGGTGGTAGCAAACCAGTCCAGCATGGTTTCATCGAGCTCGAGCAGCGGACGTCTGACATCCATGATGACGATCAGTCCTGACAGTTCTTCACGCTTTTGCAAATAGGTGCTCAGCAACGCTTCCCAATGGCGCTTAGCTTCAGGCGGCACCTTGGCATAACCGTAACCCGGCAAATCCACGATATAACTATCGTTGCCCAGTGAAAAATAATTCAGATGCTGAGTGCGACCCGGCGTCTTACTGGTGTAAGCCAGCCTGACATGGTTAGCTAATGTATTGATTGCACTTGATTTTCCAGCGTTCGAACGGCCGACAAAAGCCACTTCTTTTCCGCCGTGCATCGGCAGATCCTTGATGTGGTTGACGGTAGTGTAAAACGTTGCAAGAGAGAAGAGACCCATTATTTCCAAACCGCGAAGATAGCTTCAGCTGCCGCAATCGTCGCATCGATGTCAGCCTCCGTATGTGCAGAAGACACAAAACCCGCCTCGAATGCAGAAGGTGCAAGATACACGCCCGCATCCAGCATGGCGTGGAAGAAACGGTTAAAGGCTTCCTTATCGCAGGACATTACCTCGGCATAACTGGTGGGAATCGAAGCACTGAAATACAGGCCGAACATGCCGCCGATTGATTGTGCGCAAAAAGGAATGCCATGTTTTTTCGCCGCCGCCGTCAAACCAGTGGTTAATTGCGTGGCCCGCTTAGCCAGATTCTCGTAGAAACCGGGCACTTGCACCAGTTTGAGCGTCGCCATCCCTGCTGCCACCGCAACCGGATTACCCGACAGGGTGCCAGCCTGATAGACTGGACCTAAAGGCGCTAAGCATTGCATGATGTCGCGTCGCCCGCCGAAAGCCGCAGCCGGCAACCCGCCGCCCATCACTTTACCCAGCGTGACCAGATCGGGTTTGATGCCGTAGTAACCCTGCGCGCCTTGCAGACTGACGCGAAAACCGGTCATTACTTCGTCCAGAATCAACACCGCGCCGTACTTTGTGCACAGATTACGCATCGCATCGAGGAATTCGCGGCGAGGGGTGACCAGATTCATGTTGCCTGCAACAGGCTCCACGATCACGGCAGCGATCTCGTTGCCGGATTCGGCAAAGGCGCGTTCCAGACCCGCCGCATCGTTATAGTCCAGCACAGTAGTGAGTGCGGCGATTTCAGCCGGTACACCGGAGGAACTGGGCTGGCCAAAAGTCAGCGCGCCGGAACCGGCCTTGACCAGCAGACCGTCGGAATGACCGTGATAACACCCTTCAAACTTAATAATGCGCGAGCGACCGGTAAAGCCGCGCGCCAGACGGATCGCCGTCATGGTCGCTTCCGTACCGGAACTCACCAGCCTGACCATTTCCAGACTTGGCAGCAAACGACACAACAGCTCGGCAATTTCCAGCTCCGATGCGGTCGGCGCACCGAAACCCAGACCGTTCGCCGCCGCCGCCTGCACGGCACTCACAACGTCAGGATGGCAATGACCCGCGATCATCGGCCCCCAGGATCCGACATAATCCGTATAGCGTTTACCGTCGGCATCCCAGACATAAGCTCCCTGACCGCGCTGAAAAAACAGCGGCGTACCGCCGACCGAACGAAACGCGCGCACCGGCGAATTGACACCGCCTGGAATGAGGTTTTGCGACGCGTCGAAAAGTGATTGATTTTTGGAACTTGGTAGTGATGTCATTCCATATCCTTATAACTTGTTGATTATATTTATAAATTTGTGAATCGCCGCGCTGCCAGACAGATATCATCGGCATCGAACAAGGCTGATATCACCGCCAGTGCATCCGCTCCGGCCTTCAGGGCTGACGCGCCGTTAGCTAACGTGATGCCACCGATGGCAACTTTGGGCAAATGTATCTCAAGACGCGCCTGTTGCAGCAGTGTCAGCGTCGCGACCGGCGCATCGGGTTTAACAGTCGATGCGAACAGCGCGCCAAAGGCGACATAGTCCGCGCCCAATTTTACGGCTTTGTGTGCTAATTCGAGGCGATTATAACAAGACACGCCGATTATTTTTTGCGCGCCTAATAGCGTACGAGCCACCGCAACACTGCCATCGTCACCGCCCAGATGCACGCCGTCTGCATCCACCTGTTTAGCCAGCTCCGCGTCATCGTTGATAATCAGCGGCACATCAAATTTCCTGGTCAGTTGCAGCAAGGCGGACGCCTGTTCCAGACGCGTCGCCGCATCAGCCAATTTGTTACGGTACTGCACCACGCGCGCGCCACCCTGTAAGGCCAGTTTCACTTTTCGCAGCAAATTGGCCGTATCGTGTTCTTCCGGCGTGATTGCATATAAACCGTTAATTGAATACTTCAGGTTTGTCCTCATCGTCTTCACCGCGCGCCCAAAACAAGCGATCCGGAATATATTGCCCCATACCGGGTCTGAATCCTGCACTCAGGGTTTGCCAAGTATATTCCTGCGCCTCCTTGACCGCCTCCTCAACATCGACACCTTGCGCCAGCAAAGCAGCAATGGCAGAGGCGAGTGTGCAACCGGAGCCGTGATAGCTACCCGGCAGACGCGCCCAACTGTCACTGCGCACTATGCCATGCTCATTATATAAAGTATTGATTACTTTAGTAGATTGCACATGCGTGCCGGTGATCAACACATATTCACAACCCATTGCCAAGATCCGTTTGGCACATTCATCTAAGGAAGGATCATCTTCTTCGTTGTCTTCGTCCAGCGCTAAGCGGCGCGCCTCGATGCTGTTGGGCGTGACGATGGTGGCTTGCGGTATCAGCAATTCGCGCATCGCATCCAGCATATCCTCGTCCGCCAATTCATCGCCGCGACCTGACGCCAGAACGGTGTCCATAACAAAAGGCACATCGGGGTAATCCGCCAGCACTTCAGCGATCGCCACAATATTTTCCACGCTACCCAACATGCCGATCTTGAAGGCGGCGACGGGCACATCTTCCAGCATCGCTCGAGCCTGATCTATCACCCATTCAGGCTCCATCGGCAACACATCTTCGACGCCACTGGTATCCTGCACGGTGACGGCCGTTACAACCGACAACGGGTGACAGCCCATGCTGGCAATGGTCAACATATCAGCCTGCAAACCGGCACCTCCGGAAGGATCGGTTGCGGCAAAACTCATTACTAACGGGAAGGATTCGGACATGATGTAGGCGATAATAAGAGACGCGTCAGGCCGGTCATTTTACCCTATATGACTGCCGAACATGTCGTTTTCAAAACCGCAGCGTATAAGGTAGTCGTATCGTCAGCCAGGCAAGGTCTCGCGCAACGCCTCACGATCAAACCACCATGAATCTGCTACCAGAGCATTGACGACCTGTGCCAACCCGGGCAAAAAAACCTGAGGATCGCGCAAACCCAGCCTATCCATCCACGCATCGAGCGTCTGTTGATTTTTCACCTGACTGTGACGGGCGGCAACCCGGGCGATCAGATCGTTTGCCAGCAAACCCCAGTTTTCATGCTCACCTTCTTCCGCGCGCAGATCGATCACGTAACGCACCGTCATCGCGGCAAACGCGGCGTCATCGGAATTGTCAGGGGTTTCGGTGATGACGTGATCGAGCATGGCATAAGTGAGTTCAGGAGCAACGGGAAAAGTCACTGCCAACCAAACCCCCATCCCCAAGGCCGCGCGCGCACCCTCTTGTCCGGTCTGATACAGCACGTTGCAGGCTTCCACCGCATCCTGCCAGGATTCATTTTTTAGCGCGATATCAAAAGCCATCCGAGCCAACGTCCATGCGGATGCTGCGCGCTCCAGCAGAATCAGAATCTCGGCGAGATCCAGTTGCAGACGCGCCTCTTCCAGCGTGTCTGTGCCGGCACATTCCTCCAGCAACAAGTTTTTCTCGCCCAGTTGACTGACAAACTCGGTCTTCTCCTCAGCCGTCAATTGACGACCCGACATTTCAACGTTTGGAACAGAAATAGTTTCACTCATATCAGCATTTTGTCAGCATTATCGAAAGGCGTGATTCGTGCGGCGTGCGCGGCGCTGCCCAGCTTTAGTTAACCCGTGTAGACGATCTGCCCGTCCAGAAAGGTGTAGCGCACCCTGCCCTGCATTTCGTAACCATTGAACGGCGTGTTCTTGCCTTGACTCTTCAGTGCTGCAGGTTCCACGATCCATGATGCGACAGGATCGAAGATGCAGATATCGGCGTGCGCACCGACCGACAGGTGGCCCATCTTCTGCCCCAGCAACTGCGCCGGGCTGATGGTGATGCGCGCCAAAGCATCCAGCAGCGGTATACGCTGATCATTTGCCCATTTGAGCACCAGCGGCAGCAACAACTCCAGACCGGTCGCCCCGGCTTCGGCCTCGGCAAAAGGCAGTTGTTTGGCATCGTCATCGACAGGCGAGTGATTGGAGCAGATCGCGTCGATGGTGCCGTCCAAGAGTCCGGCGTGCAGCGCGTCCCGATCGCGCCCGCTGCGCAGCGGTGGCACCAGATGGCAGTTGGAGTCGAAATAGCCGATATCTATCTCCGTCAGATGCACGTGATTCATCGAGACATCGCAAGTCACCGGCAAGCCCTCGCGTTTCGCAGCGCGCAGCATCTCCACGCCCGCAGCGCTGGAGATGCGGCAGATGTGCAGCGTCACACCGGTCTCGCGCGCCAGTTGCAAGGCAGTCGCCAAGGCGATGGTTTCGGCTACCACCGGTATCGGCGGCAATCCCAGTCTGGAGGCAACTTCGCCGTCATGCGCAACGCCGTTCTTGGCTAAGAAACTGTCCTGCGCGCGCAACCAGACGCGATAGCCGAAGGTCGCGGCGTATTGCATGGCGCGCAGCAGCACACGCGTGTCTATAAGCGGTTCATCAGCCTGACTGAATGCCTTGCAGCCGGCATCGGTCAATTCGATCATTTCGGTCAGTTCGGTGCCCTTCAATCCGTAAGTCAGCGCCCCGATAGGAAATACGCGCGCCTGATTCAGTACGCGTGCACGGCGTTTTAGCATTTCCACCAGTGCAGGTTCATCAAGCGGCGGATCGGTATCGGGCGGACAGGCAAGCGATGTCACACCACCGGCGACGGCGGCGTTCATCTCGGATTCGAGCGTTGCCCTGTATTCGTAGCCCGGTTCGCGCAGTCGAGCGGCCACATCCACCAGCCCCGGCATCACGATCAGTCCTGCCGCATCGATCACTTGCTCGGCGACGAATCCTTCAGGCGCGGTACCGATGGAGGCTACGCGGCGCTCAACAATATACAGATCCTGTGTAGCGTCCAGCTTGTTCTTGGGGTCGATCAGGCGACCGTTCTTGATATGGATATTCATTGGTTATTCCCTGCCAGAGTACTCATCACCGCCATACGCACCGCGATCCCGAAGGTGACCTGAGGCAGTATCACCGCTTGCGGCCCATCCGCCACGGCGGAGTCGATTTCCACGCCGCGATTCATCGGCCCCGGATGCATCACGATGGCGTCGGGTTTTGCTAGCGCCAGACGTTCCTGAGTCAGCCCGTAGTATTTGAAAAATTCCTGTGCGGAAGGTAGCAGCGCGCCCTGCATGCGCTCGTTCTGCAAACGCAAAGTCATCACCACATCTACGTCCTTCAACCCCTCGGTCATATCGTGGTAGACCTGCACACCGAGTTTATCGACATGGCTGGGCAGCAAAGTCTTGGGTGCGATCACGCGCACTTCCGGTACGCCCAAGGTCGTCAGCGCATGGATCTGCGAACGCGCCACGCGCGAGTGCAGAATGTCGCCTACGATAGCCACACGCAGATTGTGAAATTCCTTCTTGTAGTGGCGGATGGTGTACATATCCAGCAGCGCCTGCGTAGGATGCGCATGGCGACCGTCACCGGCATTGATCACGTGAATATCGGGCGCGACATGGCGTGCGATCAGATGTGCCGCCCCACTGGAGGAGTGACGCACCACAAACATATCGGCGTGCATCGCACACAAGTTGTCGACCGTATCGAGCAGCGTCTCACCCTTGCTGGTAGAGGACTGTCCGATGTTCAGGTTGACCACATCGGCGGAGAGTTTTTTTGCTGCAATTTCAAAAGTGGTGCGGGTGCGGGTACTGTTCTCGAAGAACACGTTGAACACCGATTTGCCGTGCAGCAGTGGCACTTTCTTAAATTCGCGCCCGTCCGCTTCATCCAGAAAAGTCGCGGCGCGATCCAGAATGTCGCGCATGATGCGAACCGGCAGGCCTTCCGTGGAGAGCAGATGCTGAAGCTCGCCGTGTTTATTGAGTTGCGGATTTTTCATGATTCATACCTCGGTCGGCATTGACGATTTCACAGACGGCAGGCTCATCGAGATAAGCCTGCAATATTTGTTGCGCAGCGTATTGATCCAGCAAGGATTTTTGATCGCGTCCGCGTATGCCCTGCTTATTTAATTCACTGCTGGCGGCTAATGAGGAATAACGCTCATCGACCAGCAAAGTGATCAGCCCGTAGCGTCCGTGCAGGCGCTTGGCAAAACGGCGACACAGGGCGGTGAGCTCATGTGGCGTTCCGTCGTCATTGCACGGCAAGCCGACCACCAGTGCAGCGGGCTGCCACTCCTTGATCAGTGCGGCGATTTTGGCGAAGCGAAGTTCGTTTTTTTCTTCACTGATGGTCATCAGCGGATTTGCACTGGCGGAAAAGGTATTACCTGTGGCAACCCCAATGCGCTGTGTGCCGAAATCGAAAGCGAGCAGAGTTCCAACGACAGGATTGAGGATCGTGGGTTGAGGATTGAGCGTTGCGCAACTTACCCTCTCGCTTTCCAATCCCCGTTCCTCATTCTTCAATCCTGATTTTTCAGGCATGCCCGGCATCCTCAACCAGCATGGAGTAACTCACACCCAGTAGCGCCATCGCAGCCCCTAAGCGCTCTTCGGCGGGCAGATCGAACAAGATATGTGCATTGGCCGGCACGGTCAACCAGGTGTTCTCGTTGATTTCATGCTCGAGCTGCCCCTGATCCCATCCGGCATAACCCAAAGTGACCAGGACATTATCGGGACCTTTGCCTTCACCCAGCGCTTCGAGGATGTCTTTGGAGGTAGTCAATGCCAGCTTGTCATTGATACGCAGGGTTGACTGCCAATCCTTGCGCGTGTCGTGCAGCACAAAACCGCGTTCAACCTGCACCGGACCGCCGACTAACACCGGCATTTTGGCCAGATCGGGTTGATGCAATGGTATGTTGATTTGATTGAACATTTCCGCCAGCGTCAGACTCAAGGGGCGATTAACCACCAGCCCCAGCGCGCCGTTTTCGTCATGCTCGCAAATATAAGTCAGCGTGCCGGCAAAGAAGCCCTCTTGCATGGCGGGCATGGCAATCAGGAAGTGATTGGTAAGATTGAAATTAGACATGGCGGCATTGTATCCGGCTGAGAGGGAAGGCACAATTCGCCACCCGGCCAGGGCGTGCTTTGATGGCGACACTCAAGACCGGAGAACGATAATATATACTAAATAATCAATCTATTACAAAGATTCAGCGGTGTTGCAACGCGTACAGAAAATTGTTCCCATGCGCACGTGATAGCGCACCGACTCACCCGGCTCGATCACGCTGCCGCATCCATCACACATCGAACCCACGTCGATCACCAAATCCTCGAATCCTTCCAGCGGAATATCCACCCCGTTGTTCTGTAAGGGAAAAGGCTCGGATTTGACGATATCGGGACGGTAATATTCTTCCAGCGCCATCCAGCGCTTAACCCATTTTTCCTCTACCCCATGCTCATGGATGCAGTCCAGCATGATCTGCTCGCGATGATCCAGCAAGGCATCGGAAATCACCATCCAGTGATGGGTCTTGAGCGGACGATTGCCGAAATACACTTTGTTGCCAGTGATCACTTGCTGAAGAAAAGAGTATTGCTTCTCGACCAGACGCTCCTGAGTAAAACCGGTAAAAAAAGACTTCAGTTGCGGATCGGCGTAAACCCGCACGTAAAACTCTTCCAGTATCTTGCGCAGCAATACCCCGTTGTCTAGGACCGTCCATAATTCCGGATCCGGCGGCGGATCTTTTGGGCGCTCGGCTCGCACAGGCATCTCTGCAACGGGCGACTCATTCGCCAGCGCCGTACGCATCTTAATCTGCCCGCCAGCCTGCAAGCTATCACGCCAATCGCATGCCAGAGGAGATAGATCGGTGCTCGGCAAATAGATGCCGAAGTAATAATCGAGCTCCGGCTTATTCGCCAGAAGGTAACGCGCGCGACGACCTTGATCATCGAGTACGATCAGCTCGGTAACCGGGGTCGCCAGTGCACTCATCGGTTCAAACAAAAACAGGATGCCAGCTTCGTCCTCAACTCGCTTTTCCAGTAGCGCGGTTACGAAAAAGTCATCCGCATCCGGCTCGGCCAACTCCATATCGCCGGTAGGTTGGCAGACGCAGGGCATAAAATAGCGCTTGGCCAGTAATTCGGCATTCAGCCCTGATTGCGAACGTGCAGGGATATCGCCTTTGAGACAACGCATCACGCAAGTCTGGCATACACCGCCTCGACATGAGGAACGCGCCGCGATGCCCTGACGGGTCAAGGCCTGCAACACCGTTTCATCGGCTAAGGTAGTCAGTCTATTTTGACCGAACAAAATTTCCATATAAATCCTTATAAAAAATATGAGATTTACACCCGGAAGATTACCCAACCGACGAAAACCGTGTAACTACTACCGACAACATCACACCCGCTTTGGGTGTAATAATCAGATCATCCGGTTGGTCAAGTCAGCTTCATAACGACGCAGAAAATCTTCCTGTATCGCGCTTTGAATAAAACCCGGCTCAATCCGGCGCAGACGGGCCATCGCACCCTCAGCACTCAACCCGCCATCACGAATCAGCCATGCAGCCAATATCGTGCCGGTTCTGCCCAAACCCGCCTTGCAATGTACCGCCAGTATGTCGCCTGCCGCGATGCAATTTTGCATGCGCACCAGCAACATATGCGTTTGCCCGATCGATGGCGCTTCCCTATCGATAATAGGCAAATGGATATTTCTCAGATCATGACGATGCAGCGCCTCCTGATCAAGATCCTCCTCGGTCAGTGTGATCAAACGGGTAATACCGACGCGGGAGAGCAGGCTCAGATCGTAATCGATAGGGGCGCTCACACCGGGGGCCGGACAACCCGCCAGTTTCCCGGGAATAATCCAGTTAAAGCCGCGCGGCGCACTGGAGTCGCGCAGCATCACTTCTCCGACCATGGACGCCAGTTCTATCCCATCACTACTAGGCGGAGGAAGTTGCACTGGCGCACGCATTGCCAGCGCTTCGAACGGCGGCAGAGCGGGTGCGATGATGGGAGAGGTGGCCACAGGTGCTGTCACCGCAGGCTGTACCGGTGTTACTACTTGAACCGGCGCGACAACAGGCTTCTCCTGAACCGGGGCTGCGATTGCAACTACCGGCCGAGTTAACTGAACTGGCTGAACTGGCTGAACTGGCTGAACCGGCTGAACCGGCTGAACCGGTTGAACCGGTTGACCAGCCTGAACCGCTTGCGCGGCCTGTGACAAAGGTGGAGGGGGAGGCATATCCGCTTCCAGATCATGCGGTTTCGCATCGGGAGACGGCAAAGACAGGCTACCGGTACGAATAAATTGTGTTACCCACTCATTGGCAGGATTCGTGAAGAACGCCTGCGTTTCCTGATAGGCCAGCACACGACCACCACCGATCAGCAGTATTCTGTCTGCCATACGTCTGGCCTGCATCTGATTGTGCAATGAAACTATTAACTTACATCTACTCGCTAGTTTCTTAAGGAAATCGGTTAAGCGCGTGGCTTCCAGATCATCCAAACCGAAAGTCGGCTCATCGATCATCAATACCGGCGGATTAAGTAAAATCTGCGACAGTATCATCACACTGCGCTGTATGCGACTGCTGCAATGCAACAGCGGCTGATCCATTAGCGCCACAGCTTCAGGCAAACCATATTCCGTCAAATACTCGGCAGCTTGAGTGCGCCATTCGGCAGGTGATCGTTTTTGTGTGGCGCGTATCGAGTCGAGCAGCGCGTCCAGCAAAGACTGCTCAAACACCTTCGCGTGCTGTTGCACCAATGCGGGCCGGTTGGTCGGGGACATAGGCTCACCAGCCACCGACACACTTCCCCAGCACTTGTGCAAGGCATGGCCTTCATACAAACCAGACAAGGTGCGAAACAGCGTCGACTTACCAGATTTGACCGGACCCATCAGAACATCTAAGCCATCAGGCAATATCGATAGGGTGATGCCGTCCAGCACCACCCTCTTGCCAAACGACACACCAAACTCTGCCAGAGCTAATACTGGCATCAATTTGGAGTCCAATTTTTATACCGCAGCTTCGATGATAGGCAGCGCTGCGCGCGCCTTAGTCAGTACCATACCCAGGTTGGCAGTCTTGCGGCAGACGAAACACGCGACATAGTCGTTATACAGCTTGCCGCGCATAAATACATGGATCAAGTTGTCGCTGTTAACGATCATTTCCTGAAAGTAATGGTGATTATCCGCAGGCAAACCACGTGCCTTCTTGAACAAGTTTTCGATTGCGACCACGTTAGGACCAGCAAAAAGATCGCCTGTCGCAGCAGCGAGCAAGTCAATGACTTCAGAGGGGTGAGAATCCACCGTTTTTACAGATAACAACATGCCGGAAGCGATGTCGATATAGCCACCAGCTAGACACTCTGGGATGGAACTTACACAGTTTGCAATTGTTTGATCTAGACTTGCCATTTTCTTCTCCTTGTTGCCAGCGAAATGCCGACCTAAATTAATCGACATTTTTTGTAGGAATATAGGATGCCACCAAGCATTGTTTGGGGGTTTGCAGATCCAGTAATCATTATATTTATCATGTCGTACACTTTTACTGCGCGTCGCCACCCTAACCAGGCAGCGACTCACCTCTGCCAATTACTTGCCTGCCGAGTCCGCCACAAAGTCTGCGATTTGTGCCAGTAAAGCTTCTTCCTGGAACGGTTTGCCGAGGTATGCATTAACACCCAGTTGCAAGGCGTGATCACGGTGTTTGTCAGCTGTACGCGAGGTAATCATGATGATAGGCAGATTCGCCGTCTTCTCATCGCGTCTCAACAACTTGGTCAACTCGAATCCATCCATGCGCGGCATTTCAACGTCCAGCAACATCACCACCGGCATGATTTCTGTCAGTTGCTCCAGCGCATCCACACCATCGGTTGCCGTAACGACCTGATAACCGGCACGCGTCAACATCCGCGTGGTGATTTTACGCACAGTCAAGGAATCGTCCACCACCATAATCAGCGGCTTGGTATTCAATACGATCTCTTCGGCCTTGTGTGCCTTGCGAGCAACCGCCGCCACACGACGCGTCATTTGTACCGGATTGAGAATCAGCACCACAGATCCATCACCCAACACCGTCGCGCCGGCAATACCCGGCAAACGTGACAATTGCGGCCCGATGTTTTTAACTACGGCTTCGCGATTACCGATCAACTGATCGACATGCAAGGCGACACGTTGATTACCGTTACGAAGTAACAGCAGCGGATTGTGTTTCTGACTTTCCGGAACGTGATCGTCATTGCCCAGCAATGTTGCCAGATAATTAAATGGATAGCTATGGCCTTCCCATTCCACCGTCTCTGCTGCATACAGGCCAGCCAATTCGGTCGGTTTCACCTGACGAACCAGTTCAATCATGGTCGACGGTATCGCATAGACCGTTTCACCCGCGCGCACCATCAGCACCTGAGTGACCGCCAGTGTCAGCGGTAAATGAATGGTGAATTGGGTACCTAGGCCCGACTTGGAACTCACGTCGATACGTCCACCCAGTGCAGTGATTTCACTACGCACCACATCCATACCGATACCGCGACCTGCCACTTCCGTCACTTCACGTGCGGTTGAAATACCCGATGTGAAGATCAGCTGAGCGATCTGCTCATCGGTAACTGTGTCATCATTCTCTTCCAGCAAGCCCTTGTAGATGGCTTCCTGGCGCAAGGCCACAAAATCCAGCCCCTTGCCGTCATCACTGAACTCAAAGATGACCTCGTTATTTTCCTGACGCAGACTTAGCTTAACTTCGCCGATTGCGGCCTTACCTTTGCGTACGCGCACCTGCTCATCTTCCATCCCGTGAGCAATCGCATTGCGCAGCAGATGTTCGAACGGCGCGGTCATTTTTTCCAGCACGCTTCGATCCAACTCCACACCGGTACCGGTCAACTCAAGATTGGCACGTTTGTTGAGTTCCTTCGCTGTTTGGCGAACCAGACGATACAAACGTTCGCTCATGCTGCCGAACGGCACCATACGCACATTCATCAGATTCTGCTGCAATTCGCGATTCAAACGAGCCTGTGCAAAGATAACCGAATTGGTTTCATCGATATTCTTGAGCAACGACTGTTGAACCGTCTGAACGTCGTGCACACTTTCATTCATAAAGCGCGTCAATTCCTGCAAACGCGTAAAGCGATCAAACTCCAGCGGATCGAACTGCTCGTCGTTTTCAGTCGATAAGGAAATACGTGCTTGAATCTGGCTTTCCGCCTGAATTTCAACTTCACGCAATTGCTTGCGCAAGCGCGTCACGCTACCGGTCAGTTCCATCAAGCCGTCCTTGAAGGCACGCAACTCAGTTTCCATGCGCGAACGCGCCACACTGATTTCACCGGCTTGGTTGACCAGAAGATCAATCACATCCGAACGCACCCGCAACAAGCTGGTGACCTGGCTGCGTTCAGCGCCGACATGCAATACAGGAAGCTCAACCCTTTCAGCAAAGTCGGCAGCTGCCTCTTCGGCGACAACACGATTCATTTCTGCGGTCAGGACAGGCGCTAACTTACCGGTACGCAATTCTTCGAGCAACACATTGACATAGTCAAAGTCACTTTCCAACTCATCCCACAAGCCTGCATCTTTGCTTTGTGTACCTGCAACCAGACGACCTTCCATCTCATGGGCGATTTCACCCATACGCATCGCCCCGGTCATCCGCGCACTGCCCTTCAGGGTATGCAAGAGTCGATACAGCAGATGCAGCTCATTATCATCTTCAGGATTAGCGCGCATCGTACGTAATCCGGCACCAATACTAGGGCAGAGCTCATCCGCTTCTTCTAGGAAGACAGGCAGCAATTGCGCATCGACATCATCGCGCATCATGCTCTTCTGTTCCTTCACTAAAGTGGTGCGTTTCGGCGCTTCAACCGGTGCCGCAACTGGCTCTACGACAGCCGGCTCTATGACAACTGGCTCTATGACAACCGGCTCTACGATAACTGGTGCTGCGGCAACTGCCTCTACGACAGCTGGCTCTACGACAACTGGCTCTACAACAGCCGGCTCTATGACAACTGGCTCTATGACAACTGGCTCTATGACAACCGGCTCTACGATAACTGGTGCTGCGGCAACTGGCTCCATGACAACCGGCTCTACGATAACTGGTGCTTCTACAGCTACATGCTCTGCAACTGCTTCAATCGCTGCTTCTGGTTCAACATCTACAAACTCTTCAACTGCTTCAATCGCTGCCTCTACTGCAATGACTTCTTCAAGCTCAGCCGCCACTGCGCTTTCTTCAATTTCACTGATGAGTTTGTCCTTGTCACCCAAAACGAGCTGCGTCATATCTGCACGGTCTACCGGCATTTGTTTAGCACAAATCGCCTCTACCATTTCATTGAGCGCGTCAATAACACGTTCCAACATTCTTAGCTGTTCAACTGAAGGTGATAGAGGACGGTCGATATGTGCCTGCAACCAACCTTCTAACGCTGCCGCTAAATCGACGACAGTCATGAAGCCCAAACTGCGGCAGATTCCAGCCAACGTATGAGCGGCGCGCATAAAGTCGTATTGAACCAACTGCGGCTGACTCTCCAACAATTCACTGTACTGCTTACGCAGTGCCAGCACATTTTGACTGGCTTCTTCGCTGGCAATGTTGAACAAAGTCGGAGACAGTGAAATACTGCCTATCGTCACCGATGCCGGCTCTTCTACGACCGTGGCCGACTTGGCCACTTCTAGCGGCGCGATGATAGGCGCGACGGCTTCGACAATATCCACACCGGTATCATTACCCTGCTCGATTTGCAGCGCCAGTGCTACCACGTCATTGCCGTGCACATTTACGCGACCATGCTTTTCAAGCTCAGCCACCCAGATCGAAAAAGCATTGACCGCTGTTTCGGCAAATTTTAAAAATCCCGGTGTAGCCAGTTTTTTATCATTCAGCCATTTTTGGCTTGCGCGCTCTGCCGCCCAAGCGACTTCTCCGATATCGGTCAGCCCAACCATACGACCACTACCCTTCAGCGTATGGAAACCACGGCATATGGTAACGAGCGTTTCCTGATTTTCCGGACGCCACTGACTGATCTCGATGTTGTCACGCATGATGGCCAACACTTCATTAGCTTCTTCCAGGAAGATAGCCAGCAATTCCATGTCTTCACTCGCAGGACCTTGATCCTCAGATACCGAAGCCACCACAGACTTGCTCGCCACCTGCGTCGTCGCTGCTGGTGTGTAAACCTGGTGTTGACGTGACAATTCAACAAGCGCAACCATTAAGGGTGAGGTATTGTCCTGCTGACCGTGATGCAGATGCTGCAAATATTCATGTAAGGCGCTCATGGCACTGGCCAGCGCCTGAGTCTCCATAGGCTTAGGCTTAGCAGTGCCTTCTGCGAAGGCATTGACACAGCCCTGAATCTCAATGAGCAGTTGTTCTGCTTGCTCCAGCGACAAGATACGCAGACCACCATGCACCTGCACCAGCAGTTTTGTCAGGACAGGCAATTCGCTGCGATTCGTCGAGTCGAGAAAGAACGCATTAAGCCCTTGCTCCACCAACTCCAGATTGGTCAACATTTCATTAGCGAGTGTGTTCGTCACAGCGCCGCGTTCAGTTTGACCGTACAAATCGATCAATTCGGCCATGCTACGTGTTTCATCTTCCGGCTGTTTGCTCATCGCAGCATCAATCTGATCAGACAGGATGTGCGCTTGCTCCTGAAAGCGCGCATCCAGAGACTCATGATGCGTCATCCCGCTCCGCCACAACACCAACGCCATCGCCACGTCTTCAGCGATCAGTTTGGCATACTCTGGATTGCGCAAAGAACTAGCCAGCAATTCAATCTTCTTGGCCAGATAATTCGGTGAATTAGGCTCTAATCTGTCGCTCTTCTCAGCGATCTTTTGGACATAATCTACGAATTTAGCACACGACTCCTTGTTTCCGGCAACACATTGCTCCCAGTCTTCTTCCGCTTCCTGCAATTGTCCGCGCAACGCGTCGAGCGATTGCTTTTCTTCGCTGGGTGACAACATTGACATTGTAGGGAAGTACAAATCGAGCGCGTAACATTCCTTAACGTCGAGGACACGCTGTGTGGTGCAAGCACTGCGTCCGATCAAGTAGAGCATCTCATCGATCAGAGACTGCACATCGCCGGTTGTCTCCTTGACGATGGCACGCATCTGACGATCAATACCTGAGAGCAATTTTCGCACATTCAATTCGGGATCGAGTTCACCTGACTTCACGCAGTCGAGCATCGCATTGGCGATCCACCAAAAAGCGCGCCCGCCGTCGGCGGAAACACAACTCATGACGGTATCGATAGCCTGCTGCATCAGCGGCAAGGCACTATTCACATCATTTTTCCGCAACCAGAGCAACAAACCCTGCTGATATTGCGGATGTGCCGCCTTGATACGGGATGCTGCCAGCGCCGGCGGCTCACTGCCAATCACGCTTTGTGGCAAGAGAACGGCCAAATTAGGGAAGAATAAATCCTGCTCGAATGACATTTCCATGCCGCGTAGATGTTGCATCGCCTCATATTTTGGAAACAGACGCAAAGTGGCATTGTCTGCCCCCTGCGAGATCTGGTCCATATACTGTGAAAGCCCCAGAATCGCACGATTTAACACCGTCCGGTACAGCGGCGAAGTCAGCGCAGGATTCGCCTGTATTTCAGCAAATACTAGTTCGATTTCACGACAATAAGCGACCACGCCATCCAGACGGATCACGGTGAGCACACCCAGTATCCGGTGCAACTCTGCACGCGCCTCATCCAGGGCCGGCACATTATTGACTGGCGCTTCGAAATACTGCGCCAGCCGGCCAGTCACCACGGCGAAAGCTTCATCCATACCAGGCTTTACAACGGCGAGGGTTGCTAAGTCAAATTGTGTTTGGTTAGGCATGTTTACATTTGTACCTAGCGTTATCAGAGCTTAAAGCCGGCGACCGATCCTCGCAACCCTGAGGCCAAACCGCTCAATTTGACAGCAGAATCAGAAGACAGGCGCGAACCTTCTGCCGTCTGCCTGGTCAACTTCATGATTTCATGCATCACGCTCGCCACTTCACCCGCCATATCGGTTTGTACCTGAGTAGACACCGAAATACTATTGATCAGTGCCGACAATTGCTCTGACACCAGCTCAATTTCTTTCAGTGACTGACCGGATGTTTCTGACAGTTTCGCCCCTTCAACCACACCGAGGGTACTCTTTTCCATCGCGGCAACCGCATCGTGCGTATCGCTCTGAATCATCTTGACCAGCGCACCGATCTGCTTGGTCGCATCCGCCGAGCGTTCCGCCAAACGCTGAACTTCTTCCGCAACCACCGAGAAGCCTCGACCCGCTTCACCGGCTGAGGCCGCCTGAATCGCCGCATTCAACGCCAGCACGTTAGTCTGTTCAGTAATGTCGGAAATCAGATCCACGATTTCACCAATTTCCTGCGAGCTCTCACCCAGTCGTTTAATACGCTTGGAGGTTTCCTGAATGTGTTCACGAATACCATCCATACCCGCAATCGTATTACGAACCGCCTGCGCTCCCTGCCCCGTCACCAGCAGCGTTTGCTTACCCACCGCAGTCGCCTTGATCGCCGCCGCATCCACCTCACCGATCGAACGCACGATTAGCTGTACAGATTCTTCTGCTTCCTTAATTTCACGCACCTGTTTCTCGGTAGACAGCAGCAGGCGTTGCGCCATTTCTTCTGAATCTTGCGTCGCAACCCCCATGGCTTCAGACGCATTGGATACGTTAGACACCAGCTTATGCAATTCTTCAGCGGTATAGTTCACAGAGTCTGCAATCGCACCGGTGATGTCTTCCGTTACTGTCGCACGAACCGTCAAGTCACCGTCTCCCAAGTCGCTCAACTCGTTCATCAGACGCAAAATTGCGCCCTGAGTCTGTTTATTGGTCGCTTCCGCTGCAGCGGCCGCACGACGCGCTTCAGCCAGTTGCAACTTGGACAGCATAGCGGCAAACAGCAGCAACAGCGCGGCGGACAACCCCATCAAATAAGTGGTCATCCGTCCGTGCAGTGAGGTGTCGATGGCATCCTTCAAGGCTACCGAACCGACAACCAAAGGACCCTTTTTGGTAACCGAAACGTTATCGAAATACTTACTACCACCCGTTTTAGCCGCCAGCAAGCCCTTGGCTTGGCTGCTTAGCGACATAATTAACTTGTGATAACCATCATACATGTCGACCACCTTGGCGACAGCGGGATTTGATTTGTCCATGCCTGCGATCAAGGCGTCCGCTTGCGTGCCATCTGCGATTAGTGCAGCGATCATTTGCTCCGACAACACCGAACCTAGCAGGGCATTCGCATCGGCACCGATGCGTTCAATCTGTAACGCAAACTTATCCGTACTATTACCCGAAGGCATGTGTTCAATCGCACCCCGAATCTGCGGGCCGGTATCGCGCACGGTTTCGGCTAAGTTCGTTACCACCAGCAGTGCTGCGCGACCTTCTTCAATATTTTTAATGTACTTCATGGATTCCGTGTAAATCGGCAGCAGCCCTTCCAGCGTGGCGCGCGGCGCGCCACCTAAGCTAGGCGCGGCACTATCGCCATTTTGCAACGCCGCCAAAATCTGCTCCATGTCGCCACGGCTGTGGGGCAGACCGTCAATCGCTGTCTGTTTACCTTGCATTGCGGAACCGGCGTCTTTGGCCACGCGTTGCACAATCATCACGAAGTCACCCGCCAATTCCAGATGGTGAGCGCCATTTGATGCCGCCCGCTCATCCAGCACCACTGACAGCGCGCCGACCACGAATGTTACGGCCAGCGAGATCGTCAGCACCTTGATCTGCCGGGCTACGGGTAAGTGACCGATTAACGGCAGAGGCTTAGCTGCGCCACTGCTGCCACCCTTGGAAGTTGGTAAATTTAGTTTAATCGCCATGCTGTTATCCCCCCGGACTATCGGAATTCTAAATGCCTATTTGCAAAAAATCTGGTTGTTCTAGCAAGTCAACCACACCCAACTTATGCCACACACCACCCTGTTCATCCGTGTACTCGTGAGCACGAACTACATCGTTCTGCCAGCGACTGACATCGCGCAAACCCAGAATACAATCGACCAGCAGGGCCGCATTCACGCCAAAGCGATCCGCTACCAGCAAGAGTCGATTGGAAACAGCCCCGGAAGCTTCGCCCTGATTCATATACGCAGCCAGATCGGCGATGCAATATAAATTTCCGCGTACGTTGGCAACGCCGCGAAACCAGGCGCGCGTCAGCGGCACTTTGGTCATGGGCGGAGGAGACAGCACTTCGCTGATCTCTCTCATTTCCACGAGCCAATTCTGGCCGCCTATCTGCACGCCCAGCAACGGCAACTGTCCGCCCATACGGCTTTTGTCCAGCATGCGGTCGCTCAGGTTTTGCTGAAATTCGCGCAGATTAGTTCGCTTAGCCATGTTGGATTTTTAGTTTTGTGCCGCTATTTTACTGAGCAATTCAGCCGCATTCACCGGCTTGACCAGATAGTCCTTCGCGCCCTGACGCAGACCCCAGACTTTGTCGGTTTCCTGATCCTTGGTGGTGCAGAGCAGCACCGGAATATGGGCGGTTTCAGGATCTTTGGTAATGGCGCGGGTGGCCTGAAAACCGTTCAGACCGGGCATCACCACATCCATGATGATCAGATCCGGTTTGTCGTGCTTAGCTCTTTCCACGCCAATTTCACCGCTTTCGGCGAAAGAAACCTCAAAACCGCTCTTAGTCAACAACTCGCCAATGATGTGTCTTTCCGTTGCCGAATCGTCCACCACCAATACTTTTTTAATTGCCATCTTATCGCTCCTGTTGCTGTGTATGTCTGATAACCGATTCTATCAGGCTTTTTTTGTTAAAGGGTTTAATGAGATACTGGTCGGAACCAACCAATTTACCGCGCGCGCGATCGAACAAGGTATCCTTGCTGGTCAGCATGACGACGGGAATTTTTTTAAACAACTGGTGATTTTTGATCAGCGCGCAGGTCTGGTAGCCATCCAGACGTGGCATCATCACATCCACGAAAATAATATCGGGTAGTGTATCAACTACTTTGGACAAGCCGTCAAACCCGTCTTCCGCCAGCACGACCTGGCATCCTGCTTGTGTCAGGAATATCTCTCCGCTGCGCCGTATCGTGTTGCTATCGTCAATCAACACCACTTTTACGCCCAATAATGGCAATTCTGCGTTCAACTTCTTACCCCCCCTGTTTGGCGCTAATACGTCGCCACTCTAGATATTCATACGAATTTAGGTTGCAATCCTAACCGATAGCCGTCCGCCTGTCTTGTGTAATTTCAACAGATTTTCAACTCCTGCTGGCCATAGCCGTCAAAACCTGTTTTTTCTGCACTTAACGCCGCCAAAACTGTGGTGTAAACAGGATCAGCAGTGTGAAAATCTCCAGTCGGCCGAGCAACATTGCGAAAGTGCATACCCAGGTCTGAAAGTCAGTCAATACCCCGAAATTACTGGCTGGCCCCACCACGCCCAAACCAGGTCCTGCATTGTTGAGGCAGGCCAACACCGCAGACAGCGACGAAATTAGATCGAGCCCGCTGATCAGCAGCGCGAAGGTCAGGATCGTGACACTCATAAAATACAGGAAGATGAAACCCAGCACCGAAAAAACCACGCTATTAGGCACCACGTGACCGCCAATTTTCAGTGGGTTGATGGCGGATGGATGGAGCAACTTGACGAACTCACGCCCCGCCTGTTTGACAAGCACCAACGTGCGCACCATCTTGATGCCGCCGCCGGTGGAACCTGAACTGGCGACCACGCAACTCAACAACAACATCCACATCGGCGCGAACAGCGGCCATTGGTTGAAGTCGGTGTTGGAAAAACCGCTATCCGTCGCCACCGAAATGACATTAAAGCTAGCATAACGCAGCGATGTCAGAAAATCGGGATAAGCTCCCTTCCACCACAGGAATCCGGCAATGCCAACACAACTGAGCAACGTCAGTCCAATTGTCGCCAACCCCTCCACATCCTGCCGATAAGGAGTCAGGCTCCTTTTTCGCCAGACTAAAAAATGCGTTGAAAAATTGATCGCGGCCATCAGCATAAAGACCATCAACACAGCCTCGATTGCTGGCGAATTGAAATAACCTACACTGGCGTCATGAGTGGAAAATCCGCCCAACGCCATGGTGGCTAAAGCGTGGCAAATTGCATCAAACCAACTCATACCCACGAGCTTCAGCGAGGCGATACAGGCGATAGTAATACCCAGATAGACCAGCCAGAGATTGCGTGCGGTCTCGGTGATGCGCGGTGTCAAAGCCGTATCTTTCATGGGGCCGGGTGTTTCCGCCTTGAACAATTGCCGTCCGCCTACGCCCAGCAAAGGGAGAATGGCCACCGCCAGCACAATGATGCCCATACCGCCTAACCAGCTCAGCTCATTGCGCCAGATATTGATGGCGGGTGGCAGGTAATCTAAACCTGTTAGCACGGTGGCACCCGTGGTGGTGATGCCCGACATGGTTTCAAAGTAGGCATCCGTAAAGGACAGCAACGGCATGTTAAATAACAAGGGCAAGGTCGCGAAGGCCGGCATCGCCGTCCACATCACCACCACCAGCAAAAATCCGTGGCGGATAGACAACTCGCCCTTGTAGCGGCGGGTCAATATCCACATCAGCACACCTGAGGCCAGCGTCAACAACATCGCACGCAGGAAGTCTTCAAAGACATCTGTCTGTGCATATATCAACGCCGTCACCAGCGGCATCAGATAAGCTAGGCTAAATACCACCAGCATCAACCCCAAGGCGTGAATAACGGTCAGCGTGCGTCCCATCAGAAGAACCCGAGGTTGACCTGAAACAGCTTTTCAACCTTCTTCACCATCGCTTTGTTGATGACGAAGACGATGACGTGATCATCCGCCTCGATGCGCGTATCGTGATGTCCCATGATGACTTCGTCACCACGCACCACAGCACCAATGGTCGCCCCCTTGGGCAAATCAATTTCATCAATGCGCCGTCCCACAATACGCGAAGACTTACGGTCGCCGTGTGCGACAAGTTCCAGCGCTTCGGCAGCCCCCCGTCGCAGCGAGTGCACCGCCGCCACATCGCCCTGACGCACATACGCCAACAGCGAACCGATCGTGACCTGCGCCGGAGACAAGGCGATATCAATCTTGCCGCCCTGTACCAAATCGACATAGGCACTGCGGTTGATCAGCGCGATGACTTTGCGCGCGCCGGCCTGCTTGGCCAGCAGCGACGACATGATATTGTTCTCATCGTCGTTAGTGAGTGCGCAGAACACGTCGACTTCGCCGACATTTTCCTGCTGCAGTAGTTTCTCATCCGTTCCGTCGCCGTTCAGCACCAACGTTTTAGCCAGTTCCCCGGCGAGCTTACTACAAGCTTTTTTATTGAATTCAATCAGTTTGACCTGATAGTCCTGTTCCAGCGCGCGGGCCAGACGACGACCGATATTTCCACCGCCGACGATCATCACTCGTTTCGCAGGCTTGTCCATGCGACGCATTTCTTTCAATACATCGCGGATATTTTTCGACGCAGCGATAAAGAATATTTCATCGCCTTCCTCGATCACGGTGTCACCTTCGGGGATCAGCGGGCTGTCCTTGCGGAAAATTGCCGCGACACGCGCATCCACATGGGGCATGTGAGTATGCAAGAAGCTCAACGGTTTTCCCACCAGCGGCCCGCCTTTAAAGGCGCGTACCGCGACCAGAGAAGCGCGCCCTTCGGCAAACTGCAATACTTGCAACGCCTCGGGAAACTCAATCAGCTTGCTGATGTAATCTGTGAGTATCTGTTCCGGACAGATTGAAAAGTCCACACAGAAATTATCCTTGTTGAACAATTCCGGCCTGGACAGGTAATCGGTCGAACGAATACGGGCGATACGCGTCGGGGTGTTGTAAAGACTGGCGGCCAGTTTGCAAGCCACCATATTCACTTCATCGCTTTGCGTGACGGCCAGCAGCATGTCGGTATCGGCAATCCCCGCCTGTTCCAGCACGGAAGGATTGGACGCATTGCCAACCAGCGTGCGCAGATCGAGGCGCTCCTGCAACAACGCCAGCTTCGCCGCATCCGAATCAATTACCGTGATATCGTTAGCCTCGCTCACCAGACTTTCCGCCACCGTTGATCCGACCTGCCCCGCACCTAGTATCAAAATTTTCAAACTAATTCCCTCATCTTACTAAAGTGATAGCGCCGTTACTGTGCGCGTATCCAGTTTTTCCACTCGTGGAACAGCGTTTCGCTGCGCGCGGCAATGACGGAACGTTGCCACACGTTGCCCGAGCAAAAATCGTCGCCCTCGATACAGCAGGCATAACCACCCGATTCTGACAAAATCAACATCCCTGCTGCATAATCCCAGAGTTTTTGCCCGCCATGCAAATACAGGTCAAAGCGACCCGCTGCGGTATAGCACCAGTCCAGCGCACTGGCGCCGAAGTTGCGCTGCGAGGCGCAAGGCGGGTCGGTAGCTAATTTCGCCGCCAACCGGGCATTGAGCCGTTTCAAATCGACATTCGCCAGCGCTTCATTCATCGTGGCCATAGTCATGTGACCGACCAGTTTTTCACCGTTCAAAAATGCACCCTTGCCCGCTTCTGCGGCAAAAACTTCATCCGCTACCGGGTCATACACCACGCCCAGCACGCTGCGTCCATTGCGCTGCAGGGCAACCGACACCGCGAAATAGGGCAGGCCGTGCACGAAGTTTGAGGTGCCATCGATAGGATCTATACACCACAAGCCGTCCTGAGACGATTTCCAGATCGCTAACTGCTCTTCCTCGGGCATTTCTTCTCCCAGCACCGGCACATTATAAATCGCCTGCAACTTACGGATCAACGCGGTTTGCGTGGCGATATCCGCATCGGTGCAGACGCTACCATCGCTTTTATGCTGATGCGCCACTTTGAGGTAACGTGGCATAATTTCTTCGGCCGCCACCAGCTTGACAGCCGCAATAGCTGCCTTGAGCAAGGCGCTCATTCCCACTGTATTGGTCCTCGACATACTTGGCCTTTCAATTATCATTGCCTTTCTACTCTTGATTCCGTGCCTGATTAAGGCCGTTATTTCCACTTAATCGAGCAACCCATGCTGGCGATTTGCGCCTCGGGGCCCCGCCCGGTCTTTGCCACTTGCAACATCGCGTTGTACAAGTCGCGCGACGCATCGGGCACGGCCTCTTTGCGGGAAGCATCCAGTCGGCCTCGATATTGCAGCTCCATATCGGCATTGAAGCCGAAAAAATCCGGCGTGCACACCGCGCCGTAGTCTTTCGCCACTTGCTGACTCTCATCCCAGACATAGGGAAAGGGATAGCCAAACTGCTCTGTTACCAGTTTCATGTTATCAAATGAGTCTTCCGCGTAATCAGACGGGTCGTTCGACATGATGGCGATACTGTTGATGCCGTGTTCCTTCAGAGCCTTCGTATCGCGCACCAGACGGTCGCGTATCGACTGCACATACGGGCAATGATTGCAGATAAACATCACCAGCAAACCGTTTTTACCGCGCGCATTCGCAAGGTTGTAACGCACGCCATCGACACCGTGCAGATCAAAATTCGGGGCCTTCCAGCCAAAATCACATAACGGAGGTTGTAAACTGACCATCGTATACTCCTGACAAATTTTTTTGTGGCGGTATATTATCACGCCCGTTCGTCACTCTATACTGTGTTCATCATGCCGCGCTTCTACTGTCCGCCTCCACTACCCGCTCATGGGTCGTTCAATTTGCCTCCCGATGCGGCGCATCACGCCAGTCGGGTGTTACGTCTGCGTGCCGGTGAACCGGTGCAGCTGTTCGACGGCGGGGGGCGCGAGTGCCACGGCATCATCGAGGATTTGAGCGGAAAACAGGTGGTAATAGGCCAACTCACCGAAATCGAGGTCGATCGCGAATCCCCGCTGCGAGTGGTTCTGGCACAAGCCTTGTCCAGCAGCGAAAAGATGGACTGGGTGATCCAGAAAGCCACCGAACTGGGCGTCACCGAGATTCAACCGCTGGCCACCGAGCGCAGCGTCGCCAAATTGTCTGCGGAGCGTGCGGCCAAACGCACCGAGCACTGGCAACAGGTAGTCATCGCAGCTTGCGAGCAGTGCGGGCGCAATGTGCTGCCAGCGATTCATCCGCCATTGGATATCATGGTCTGGCTGCAACAGATGCGTACAGAAAAAATTAGTAAATTCATATTGTTACCGCAGGGCGCAACGTCATTGCAAGCGCAGGAAAAACCGCAAGGCACCGTCGTGTTGCTAATCGGTGCGGAGGGCGGCTTTAGCATGGCAGAAAGCGATTCCGCACTGCTGTGCGGCTTCACTCCAGTGAAACTGGGCGCACGGGTGATGCGTACCGAAACCGCCGCCGTCGCAGGACTGGCCGCGCTGCAAACCCTGTGGGGCGATTTTTGTTAACAATCAAATACCTGTCCACGAAAGACACGAAAAAATCTGATACAGTATTTTATGTATGGTTGTGTAATTAGTTGTTTTTATTGTTTTTGGCTAGTTTGAAGCAACAGCAGATTAATTTAATTTTCTTGTTTTTAATTCCGTGCTTTTCGTGTCTTTCGTGGACAATGCTTTTTCTAAGCAATAGCGCGGCATGATGCGCACAAACTGAAAAGGATTTTCAATGCCGATCAAGACCACCCCCGCTGATTTTGTTGCCTGGTTTCGCTCTGTCGCGCCGTATATCAATTCCTTTCGCGGCAAGACTTTTGTTATCGCGTTTGGCGGCGAAATGGTCGCGGATGGAAAGTTTGTCGAACTAACCCATGATTTCAACCTGTTAGCCGCGCTCGGTATTCGCCTGGTGCTGGTGCACGGTGCGCGTCCACAGATCGAGCAGCATTTAGCCACGCGCAATATCAGCGACAGCTACCATCAGGGCATCCGCCTGACCGATGCCCAGACCATGCAATGCGTGAAGGAGGCGGTAGGCCGCGTACGGCTTGAGATCGAAGCGCTGCTGTCAATGGGGCTGGCAAATTCGCCGATGGCCAATGCCGACATCCGCGTGGCGGGTGGTAACTTCATCACCGCTCAGCCAATCGGCGTGATCAACGGCGTGGACTTGCAGCACACAGGTACCGTGCGCAAAGTGGATGTCGCGGCGCTCAACGACCGGATGGAATTCGGCGAAGTCGTATTGCTCTCACCGCTGGGCTTTTCGCCTACCGGTGAAGTATTCAATCTGACGCTGGAAGACGTGGCCACCGCCACCGCCATCGCGCTCGACGCCGACAAGCTGGTATTTTTAATGGACACCGACGGCGTACTGGACACAAATGAGGCGCTGCTCAAAGAATTGACCATCGCGCAAGCGCAGGCTGTGCTGACTGCAAAGCGCCGCCAACCCGATGATGTAAAACTGTTTTTGCCCTGTGCCATCCGCGCCTGCGAAGCCGGTGTAGCCCGTACGCATCTGATCAGCCGTCACACCGACGGGGCTGTGCTGCAAGAGTTGTTCAGCAATGAAGGCATCGGCACGATGGTAGTCGAATCCACACTCAACACCTTGCGGGATGCGTCTATTGAGGATGTCGGCGGTATATTGAAACTGCTGCGTCCGCTGGAGGAGCAGGGAATTTTGGTCAGACGTTCACGCGAACTACTGGAACGTGAAATCGAGCGCTTCGTGGTGTTGGAACACGACCATCACATCGTCGGATGTGCCGCGCTCTACCCGTTCCCCGATGAAGCGTCGGCGGAACTCGCCTGCCTGGCCGTGGATTTACAATTCCGTGACCACGGCTACGGTGAGGCCGTACTCAACCATATGATTGAACTGGCAAAATTACAGGGGCTAAAGAAGCTGTTTGTGCTCACCACGCGCACCGCTCACTGGTTTTTGGAGCGCGGGTTTGTGGAGAGCGAGGTCACCACCCTGCCCGCGCAGAAAAAGACACTGTATAACTACCAGCGTAAATCCAAGGTATTCATGCGAAAAATCTAGCTAGGCGTAGGTCGGAAGCCCCAACGGGGCGTTCCGACACTGCGCAAATAGTTTGGCGGAACGCCCCGCAAAGGGGCTTCCGCCCTACGAGGGAGGGGGTCAGGTCTTGCATTAACACAATGTGTTAATGCAAGACCTGACCCCCATGCTTTTCATTCCAGGGTGCGACCTTGAGCAGCAGTAACATGCCGGGAATGGCCAGCACCGCGCACAGCAGGAAAAATCCGCTCCAGCCTATCGACTCGACCAGCCAGCCGGTGGCGGCATTGGCAAAAGTGCGCGGCATCGCCATTAAACTGGTGAACAGCGCGAATTGCGTCGCGGTGTAAGCCGGATGGGTGGTTCGCGCGATAAAGGCGACGAAAGCCACCGTCCCCAACCCGACACCCAGCGCTTCCAGACTGATCACGATAGCCAATTGCGTGCGCTCCAGCGCACCGATCTCAAGATGATGACCGATAGACGCCAACCACGCGAAACCGAAGATCGCCACGACCTGCACCACGCCGAACAGCCACAGCGCACGGTTGATGCCGATTTTCACCATCCACAAACCGCCTAACATCCCGCCGATCACCGACGGCCATAGCCCCGCGTTCTTAGCGATCAGGCCGATGTCGGATTTGGAAAAACCCATGTCCAGATAGAACGGTGTGGCCAACGCCGTGCACATGCTGTCGCCCAACTTATAGAAAAGCAAAAAAGCCAGTATAAACAAAGCACTGCGCCAACCCTGCCGGTTGATAAATTCACGAAACGGCTCGATGACCGCCTCACGCAGCGTTTTGGGTGCGGCAGACAGATTCGGCTCTTTCACCACCAGCGTCATGGCAATGCCCGGCAACATGAACAGCGCGGTAATAATAAACACCGTGCTCCAGGGCATGAAATCCGCCAGAATCAGCGACAAGGAACCCGGCACCAGCCCCGCGATACGATAGGCATTGACGTGCACCGCATTACCCAGCCCAAGTTCAGCGTCCGACAGCAACTCGCGCCGGTAAGCATCGAGCACGATATCCTGCGTCGCACCCAGCACCGCCAGCAGCGTCGCACACCAGGCGATGGTGGCCAGTTGCGAGACCGGTGAAAATCCGCCCATTCCGGCGATGATGGCCAGCAGCCCGATTTGCGTCAGCGCCATCCAGCCGCGTCGTCGCCCCAGCATCGGCAGCGCATAACGGTCGAGCAGCGGCGACCAGAAGAATTTCCAGGTGTAGGGGAATTGAATCAGTGCGAACAAGCCGATGGTTTTAAGATCCACATGCTCGCTGCGCAGCCAGGCGGGTACCAGATTGAACAACAGATACAAGGGCAGACCGGAGGAAAACCCGGTAAATACGCAGATCAGCATGCGTCGGGTGAATAACTGCCCGACGACGCTCATACTCCGCGCTGAAAGCGATAAACCGCTGTACTGCCCAAGAGATTAGGCAGGAAGCCGACTTCACCCCCTCCTGTCATCACGCTGCGCGCGGTGACCGACACACAGTACTTGCGGCAAAAGCTCTCGAAGTCATTCAACGTACAAAGATGAACGTTCGGCGTGTCATACCATTGATAGGGTAATTCGCTGGACACCGGCATATTGCCCATCAACACGTTCAGACGACTTTTCCAGTAACCGAAATTGGGAAAACTGACGACCCCTTCACGGCCGACGCGTAACATTTCCTGTATCAGCGCCTCGGTATGACGGGTCGCTTGCAGGGTCTGCGAGAGAATGACGAAATCAAACGCGCCGTCTTCAAAATCGGAAAGCCCGGCATCCAGATCATTCTGTATCACATTCACCCCGTTTGCGATGCAAGAGACAATATCAATGTCGCTAATCTCGACGCCATAACCCCGTATCGCGCGCGTCTCTTTCAAATAACGCAACAAACTGCCATCGCCGCAGCCCAGATCCAGTACAGATGCGCCTTTAGGTATCCAAGCGGCGATCGCCTCAAAATCCGGACGCTCTGCAGCCAATCTTACAATCTCTTTATTAATCATTTAGTTACCTCACGTTGCCGAGGTAGGCGCGAACCACATCGAAATAATGCGGATGTTCCATCAGGAACGAGTCGTGCCCGTGATTGGAGGTAATTTCCGCGTAGCTGACCTGGCGTTTGTTGTGCAGCAGGGGACGCACAATTTCGCGCGAGCGCTGCGGCGAAAAGCGCCAGTCGGTGGTAAACGAGATCACTAGAAAATCGGACCTAGCCTTCGCAAACGCACGGTTCAGATCACCGCCGCATTCATGGGCCGGGTCGAAATAGTCCAGCGCTTTGGTCATCAACAGATAGGTGTTGGCGTCGAAATACGCCGCAAACTTATCGCCCTGATAACGCAGATAGGATTCGATCTGAAATTCCACCTCGTAACCGTAATTGTATTGTTCGGTGCGCAGCTTGCGGCCAAACTTATCCGCCATCGCATCGTCCGACAGATAGGTGATGTGTCCCAACATACGCGCCAGGCGCAGCCCCCGCGTCGGCACCACGCCGTGCTGATAATAGTCGCCGCCGTGAAAATCAGGATCGGTGAGAATCGCATTGCGCGCTACATCGTTAAACGCGATGTTCTGTGCAGTGAGGCGTGGCGCACTGGCGATGGCCAACACGTGACGCACCCGATCCGGATAAGCCAGTGACCACTGCAAGGCCTGCATCCCGCCTAAACTGCCGCCGATCACCGCAGCAAATTGCTTGATCCCGAGATAATCAGCCAGACGCGCCTGAGATTCGACCCAGTCTTCCACCGTGATCACTGGAAAACTCGCGCCATAAGGCTTACCGGTTTCAGGATTGATCGAGGACGGGCCGGTCGAACCGTGACAACCGCCCAGATTATTCAGGCCGATGATAAAAAATTTGTCCGTGTCCATCGGCTTGCCGGGACCGACCATGTTGTCCCACCAGCCGACATTATTCTCATCGTCCGCGTAGTAACCCGCCACGTGGTGATGGCCGGACAAGGCATGACAGATCAGGATGGCGTTGGAATTATCGGCGTTGAGCGTGCCATAAGTTTCATACATCAGCTCATAGCGCGGCAATATCGCGCCGCTACGAAACGTCAACGGTGTGTCAAATAGCGCTCGCTGCGCCTGGACGATGCCTACAGAAGAAGTAACCAAGAAAACTCCAAAAGAAAACCCGTTTAGCTTAGCCAAAACGGGTGTCCTCGCTTTAGCTGGTATGTTTTAACAGGAGAGTGAAACATGGTTTCCCTCCATCCTGTCCGTGCCCCGCAAGCTGATGTCAAATCGGCACAGAGTGAAGTTTCCGCGTTTTATTCCGCGCTGTCAATTTGCCTGCAAGGTCTACAGCAAAAAAATTTAACGCGACACGGCTGGCAATGATTAAATTCACGCCGAATTAGTAGCGCAAACACCTTATCACCGACGCAGTTCCGGGAATTTAGCCACGATAATTTTATGATCAACTCGATTTACACCATCCCCCTCAAACACAGGCGTAAAATCGGCGTTTCGCTCTCGATGCACATCCCACCATGACCATCACCGTCCTCACCCCCACCTGTATTCGCCCCTCGCAACTGGTCGACGCGCTGAAATCTCAAGGCTATGGCGTACTTGGCCAATCCGACGTCGCCACCCTGGTCGAATTGCCTGCACTAGAATCCATCAAAGCCGACTGGGACGCCTTGCCGCCTGATCTATTTCTCAAAGATGGAGGTCATTACCGCAGACGACGTCATTCCTGTTTTGTCGTTGAGGGTGAACAAGTTGCGCAGGTGACACATCGCGCGCATTACCAGCCGCTGGCCTACAACGCGCTACACGGCGGCATGCACCGCTTGTTCGAGCCGATGACAACCGAAACGGTCGCGAAACCTGTCTGGACTGAGCTTTTACAGTACCTCTGCCGCATCTGCTCGGCGGTGAAAGGCGAACAACCCTGGTATGTGGAAGCCCATCAGTTCCGCATCGACACCAGCAATGGCATCGGACGTCCGACACCGGAAGGCGCGCATCGCGACGGCGTGGATTTCGTTGCCATCTTGTTAGTTGCCCGCGAAAAAGTCAGCGGGGGCGAGAGCCGTATCTTTGAGGCCGACGGACCGAACGGGCAACGCTTCACTTTAAGCGAACCCTGGACCCTGTTGATGCTGGACGATCAGCGCGTCATCCATGAGTCCACGCCCATCCAACCGACCGCAGAAAGCGGACACCGTGACACGCTGGTATTGACCTTCCGCTCGGGCGGATTTCTGGAAGAATTACCGCCAATATCTAATGAATGAATAAGGATCTAATATGATCATCGGCGTACCCAAAGAGATCAAGACGAACGAATACCGCGTCTCTGTTGTCCCGTCAGGGGTCGCGTCGCTGGTGGCGGCAGGTCACGACGTCCGGGTAGAGGCAGGCGCGGGTCTGGGCAGCGGCTTTAGCGATGATCAATATCTCACCGCCGGCGCTCAGATTGCCAGCGATGCAGAGGCGGTCTGGGCAGCGGCGGATTTGATCATCAAGGTCAAGGAACCACTACGCGCAGAATGGCGTCACTTGCGTGCAGCTCAGACTATTTTCACCTATTTCCATTTCGCGGCAGACCGTGAACTAACACAAGCTCATCTGGACTCCGGTGCAACTTGTATTGCCTATGAGACCGTCACACAGCCATCCGGCGAGTTGCCTTTGCTCACTCCGATGTCAGAAGTAGCAGGCCGTATAGCGGTGCAGGAAGGTGCAAAATATCTGGAAAAACTGTACGGCGGACGCGGTGTATTGCTAGGGGGCGTTCCCGGAGTTGCACCCGCGCATGTGGTCATTCTGGGCGGCGGTGTGGTGGGAAGCAATGCCGCACGTATCGCCGCAGGTATGGGCGCGCGCGTCAGTCTGCTCGATTTATCGCTAGAACGCCTACGCCATCTCGCTCAGACGCTGCCTGCCAACGTCACAACGCTGTATTCCACCCGGCACAACCTGCTAGATCAGCTCACGACGGCTGATCTGGTGATCGGTGGCGTGCTGATTCCCGGTGCCGCCGCGCCTAAACTGATACAACGTGATGACTTGAAACTAATGCAACCGGGGTCTGTCATAGTCGACGTTGCGGTGGATCAGGGTGGCTGCGTCGAGACCACGCATCCGACCACCCATGAAAATCCGGTTTACAGCATCGATGGTATTATTCACTATGCCGTCGCGAATATGCCGGGCTGCGTGCCGCGCACCTCGACGCTGGCATTAACCAACGCAACCTTGCCCTATGTGTTACAACTGGCAAACAAGGGCTGGCGTCAGGCACTGCGAGAGAATTCATCGCTGCGTTCGGGACTGAACATAACAGAAGGGCAAATCACTTGCCCGGCTATTGCCGACACCTTTAATTTGGCTTGCGCCGCACCCGAGTATTTTCTTTAACTCACCGATATCATGAAACAACCGTTCATACATTATAATTTTGCAACGATTTCCCGGGATTACGCATGAAAAAGAAACTACTGTGGTTAGGACTGGTGTTTGTCTCGCTGACGTTCAATGCGACCGCGACACAGCTATCCCCCCTAGCGCAACAATCCAAGGCGGCTTATCTCTCAGCCGAAGTACTAACGCGGTACCACTACAAGCGCATCCCGCTGGATGACGCCGCCTCGGCAAAAATATTCGACAACTATATAAAGACGATGGATGGCGAGAAAGTGTTTTTTCTGCAAAGCGACGTCGATCAATTCGCCGCGTATCGCAATAAACTCGACGATGCGATTCTGAATGAGGATTTGGCCATCCCTTTCGCCATGTTCAACTTGTATCAACAACGCGTTAGCGAGCGATATACCTATGCGCGCAGCCTGCTCGCTCAGGGCTTTGATTTTGACAGCAAGGAAAGCTATCAATATACCCGCAAGAATGCGCCATGGTCAAAAACAACCGATGAAATCAATGACTTGTGGCGTAAACGCGTCAAAAATGACTGGCTGCGCCTAAAACTGGCTGGCAAAGATGACAAGAACATCGCCGAAACACTGGGGAAACGTTACGACAATTCGTTGAGCGGCTTGACCAAAATCAAGAGCGATGACGTGTTCCAAAGCTTTATGAACGCCTATGCCACAGCAATCGATCCGCACACCAACTATCTGGGCGTGCGCGCCTCTGAAGACTTCGATATCTCGATGCGTTTGTCACTGGTAGGCATCGGTGCGGTGCTCCAGGACAAGGATGAGTACACCACCATACGTGAGCTGGTGGCGGGTGGTCCTGCAGCCATGTCGGGCAAACTCAAGGTCGGCGATCGGATCGTCGGCGTAGGGCAAGGCAGCAATGCTGCACCCACCGACGTGATGGGCTGGCGTCTGGACGACACCGTCGCCTTGATCCGTGGCACAGAAGACACCGTGGTGGTGCTTGATGTGCTGCCTGTGGAAGCGGGTCTGGACGGCAAACACAAAATGGTTTCGATGATACGGAAAAAAATCAGTCTGGATAGTCAGGCCGCCAAAAAATCCATCATCGAGATTAAGGAGGGAAACACCAAGCGACGCATCGGTGTGATTTCCCTACCTGGTTTTTATCAGGACTTTGCCGCCCGTCAAAATGGCGACAAAAATTTTAAAAGCGCGACACGTGATGTATCCCGACTGCTCGATGAACTCAAGCGTGACAAGGTCGATAGCGTGCTGATGGATTTACGCAACAACGGCGGAGGTTCGCTGGACGAGGCGGTGGAATTGACCGGACTGTTTATCGACAAAGGCCCGGTGGTACAGCAACGCGACTCCAAGGGTAGAGTATCCATTGAAAAGGATAACAACAGCGGCCTAGCCTGGCATGGCCCGCTCGGCGTGCTGATTAACCGGGGTTCGGCGTCCGCTTCGGAAATTTTTGCGGCTGCAATACAGGATTACGGTCGTGGCGTGGTGATCGGGGCTAAGAGCTTTGGTAAGGGCACGGTGCAATCGGTGCTGAGTCTCGATCAATTGGTGAAAAATGACAAACCCAAATACGGCGATCTGAAGATGACTATCGCCCAGTTTTTCCGCATCAATGGCGGCACCACCCAGATGCGCGGCGTCACGCCGGATATCAGCCTGCCTAGCATGATGGATGAGGAAGATTTCGGTGAATCAAGCTACGACAATGCTCTGCCCTGGACACAAATCAAGGCCGCCGACTATCAGCCTGCCGGCGATCTGAGTGCAATCATGCCGGCACTGAAAATCCGTCACGACCTGCGCATCGGTCATGACAAAGACTTCCAATATTTGCAGGAAGACATCAACGCACTCAACGCGCTACGCAAGAAGAATCAGATTTCCCTCAACGAAGCTGAGCGCCGCAAGGAAAGGATAACGCAGGAAACCCGTACCAAACGACGTGAAAGCGGCACAGCGGCCAAGATGGGAAGCGCCTCAACTCAGGACGACGGACTGCAATCAAATGAGCGAAATCTGGACGCGGATCTGGCACTGGAAAACAATCGGAAAAATGCCAAGGACGTCCTGCTCAGCGAGGCAGCTCATATCTTAAGCGATGAAGTCGGATTACTGAAAGTGGATGCGAAACTCGCGGCCAGCGTATTACCCAAGGTAAACGTACGCTGAACGGCACGTCTTATCCTCAAGATGGTGCCGCCGCGTCGTTCGCGGCCTGAAAAAGCGCCAAGGTCTTGACTCTGGCTGTCGCATGATCTACCACTGGAGCTGGATAAGTCGTACCGATCAGCACGTTGCAACGCTTTTGTTCAGCTAGCGGCATCAACCACGGCGCATGTATCCATTTGTCAGCGCATCCGGCCAGTTCCGTCATATAACGGCGAATAAACTTGCCTTGCCCGTCAAACTTTTCGGACTGTGTGATCGGGTTGAAAATGCGGAACCACGGCTGCGCATCGCAACCGGTAGAGGCGGCCCATTGCCAGCCGCCGTTGTTTGCCGCCATATCGAAATCCAGTAGATGCTGAGCAAAATAGCGCTCACCCCATCGCCAGTCGATATGTAAATCCTTGACCAGAAAGGACGCTACCACCATACGCAAACGATTGTGCATATAGCCGGATTGATTGAGTTGGCGCATTGCCGCATCGATCAGCGGATATCCTGTACGCGCCTCGCACCAGGCGGAAAATTTAGCCTCATCGTTTGGAAAGGCGATCGCATTGAACTGCGGCTTGAAGGCAAAACCCTGCGCCAGTTTGGGATGATGGTGCAGTTGCATCTGGTAGAAGTCGCGCCAGATCAATTCTGACAGCCAGGTTTGCGCACCTGCACCAGCGGTGTGATAAGCCGTAGCTGCAAGATAACGTATCGAAATCGTGCCGAAGCGCAGGTGTGTCGACAAATAAGACACGCCTTTTATGGCAGGGTAATTACGCGCCTCCTGGTAATCCTGAATGCGCTGCGTAAAATCATCGAATAGCTTTCCGGCTCCTGATCCACCCGCCGGCAGTGCCTGCAGATTGAGCTGACCCTGCGCAAAGCCGATCGTTTCCAGCGCCGGCAACGCTTGCGCTGCGCATTGCGCTAGAGAAGAAAAATAGCGCTCTGTGGGATAGGCGCGCAGGTAAAAATCATCCACTTTTTTCAGCCAGGCATTCTTGTAGGGCGTAAATACACTGTAAGGCGTAGCACCCAAAGTTAAAATCTCGGACTGCTCGAAAATCACCAGATCCTTGTAGTGATGAAAAACAATCCCGGATTCATCCAGCGCCGCTGCGACTGCCGCATCACGCAGCTGTGCATCCGGCTCGTAATCGTGATTGCAGAATACCGCAGCGACATCGAGTTCACGAGCCAGTTGTGGAATCAGCGCTTGTGCACGGCCATGCAATATTTGCAAAGTGCTGCCCTGCTCCTGCAATTGCGTATTCAGTTCATTCAAGCTATGCCAGATGAATTCGACCCGGCGATCCTGCTTATCGGTGAGTTTGTCGAGAATATCGGTATCAAATACGAATACGCAATGCACGGACCGACTGGCTTTGAGCGCGTGAAATAGCGCGGCATGATCGTTCAGGCGTAAGTCACGACGAAACCAGCAAATGGAACGAGGATAAAGTGGTACTTGCATTTCGGTTACCTGGATCATGACTTAACGTAAAACTCGCGTAGCGACGAACCGTACTCCTCGCCCGCAGGGAGAGGGGGGAACGGGGGGCGAACAAGGGGTTTAGCGGAGCATGCTCCGCGCATTGTGAACGGGTTTGGCTCAGCCAAAACGCGCCCTGCAAGGGAGGGAAAGGGCATGGCGAGTTTCATTATAAGGGGCTGCCTCTTTGCCATGCCCGTTATATCTGTTCAATAATCACACAACAAAATCAGCTGTTGAGCTTATCCAGCAGTTCGCGAATCTTCAGTGGATCGTCGGCGCGTAATATCTTCTGCGTCAACAACGCGATTTCCGACAAACTGGTGGTCAGCACGCGCTGCTTAATGGTCGGCACCTGAGCCGAGAACATCGAAAACTGACGCAGTCCCATACCTAAAAAAAGCCGGGTATAAGCCAACTCGCCCGCCATTTCACCACATACAGAAACCGGCACTTCAAGCTTGTTAGCCGTGCCGATGACATGCGCCAGCAATTGCAACACGGCAGGATGCAAAGGGTCATAAAGATGCGCCACATCCTCATCGGTACGGTCGATCGCCAGCGTGTACTGAATCAGATCGTTAGTGCCAATAGACAGAAAGTCGAGCTTCTTGGCAAAGACATTCAAGGCCAGTGCCGCAGCCGGAATTTCGATCATGCCGCCTATCTTCACCTCGCGGTCATACGGAATACTTTCTTCATCCAGTTTCTGTTTGGTTGAAGCGATAAACTGCAAGGTCTGATTCAATTCGGCCGCGCAAGACAGCATCGGAATCAGAATTTTCAGATTGCCATAGTGAGAGGCGCGCAGCAACGCACGCAACTGGGTACGGAACAGTTTCGGTTCAGCCAGACATAAACGTATCGCGCGCAAGCCTAATGCCGGATTGCTGGCGACGCGCTCAGCACCCTTGATTTGCTTATCCGCGCCCAAATCGAAGGTACGTATGATGACGGGCATGCCTTTCATGCCGGTGACCGCAGCGCGATAGGCTTCGAACTGCTCCTCTTCATCGGGCAACTGATCGCGATTCAAGAACAAAAACTCGCTGCGGAACAGGCCGATACCGGTCGCGCCATTTTCTTTCGCTTCGACGATGTCTTCGGGCTTCTCGATATTGGCGTGCAGCTCAATCGCCACACCATCCAGCGTATTGGCGCGCGCGGTGCGCAGCCGCTTGAGCTTCTTTCTATCCAGCTCCCATTCGCTTTGCAGCAGCTTGTACTCTGCAAGTACCGCCTTATCGGGATTGACGATGAGCACACCCTGCTCGCCGTCTAGGATAATCAGATCGTCCTCGCGAATCAACTCGCGCGCATGATGCAGCCCGACGACGCAAGGCGTGCTCAGGCTACGCGCAACAATCGCCGTGTGTGAGGTCGCGCTACCCGCGTCCGTGATGAAGGCGGCATACTGCTGCGGCCTGAATCCGATCATATCGGCCGGGCTCAGGTCATAGGCAAACAAAATTGTCTCAATGTCATGCCGCTGATGGCTCGGCTGATGGCCGGGCTGTCCGGAGAGTTGCTTGAGCAGGCGCTCCGCCACCTGTTTCACATCGGCCTGCCGCTCGCGCAAGTAGGCGTCCTCGAACTCATCGAATTGTGCCGCCAGCGCGTCGGTTTGCACCTTGACGGCCCATTCCGCATTGCAGCGTTCACGCTCTATCATCTCGCGCGGCCCGACGCTAAGCAGCGGGTCGTCCAATATCATCTGGTGCAACTCTAAAAACGCATCGAATTCTGCTGCGGCGTAACTCGGGCGATTGCTGCGCAAACCGGCGAACTCACTACGCGTCGCCTGCAAAGCGGCGTCAAAGCGCGAAATTTCTTCAGAAATAAACAGCTTGGGCAAGACGTAGTGCGCCACTTCCAGGGAGCAGTGTGACAATAAATGTACGTGACCGATCGCGATACCGCTGGAGACTGCGATGCCGTGTAGCGTAAAACTCATGGTTTTCTCCCGACCTCGCCTATGAACATCATTGACCTTCTCCAAAGTAATCGTTGATTAGGGCTAGCAGTGCCTCCATGGCCTCCGCCTCGTCTTCACCGATCGTTTCGATACTGATGGTCGCCCCTTTGGCCGCCGCCAACATCATCACGCCCATGATGCTCTTGGCATTGACGCGGCGATTGTTGCGCGTCAGCATCACTTCACACTTGAATTTCCCTGCCGTCTGGGTGAGTTTCGCCGAGGCACGTGCGTGCAGACCGAGCTTATTGATGATCAGTGCGTCTTGTTGCATTTTAATGCTCCATATGAACAATACATTCGCGACCGCCTTCGATCGCGAGGTTAGCCAATTCCTGCAAATTTTTGTTGTTCGAACAGACCACGCGCAACAACATCGGCAGATTCACACCGGCTACCCCTTCAACGCGCTCGGCATGACAAAGCCTGCGTCCGATATTGCTGGGGGTGGCGCCAAACACATCGACCAGGATCAAGACACCGCTGCCGCTGTCGAGTTCTTTCAGCAACTCTTCACCTTCCAGTAATTTATGCTGAGGATCATCAGCCGCCAATACCGACAAAACTTTCAAATTTTTCGGTATTTCGCCAAACACGTGCTTGACGCAATCTGCCAGACAGTCGCCCAGTCCATTATGCGTCACCAATAAGATTCCGACCAATTGCGCTCCCCTATTCCACTTGTAGTTTTACTTCTTTGTCGGTGAATTCTAGCCGTTTCTTCAAATCGTTAGTGATATGAATCACGCCCTGCGCATCGACCAGCATCGCCTCATTCAGCCCCATCGTTGTGGCAGCCGCACGCCACCCTGAAATACCACTAATAAACAAAGGCTTGGATGACCCATCCGAGAGCAATCCGGCATTAACACCGTGCGTGAGTATCGTCACCGCTTCGACGCCCTGCATAGGATGGCCATTGCGCGGATCGATCAGATGACAATAGCGCTTATCGCCCAGCATGAAATATCGTTGATAGTCGCCTGAGGTGCCGATCGCCTCGCCGTCGTGCAGATCCAATGCCGCCAGTGCACCGGACTTGCGCGGATGCTGGATGCCGACACGCCAGGGGCGATTGCCCTTTTGCCCGATCGCCAAGATATTGCCGCCGATATTGATCAGCGCATTGTGGATGCCCTGCTGTTTCAACAATAACGCCGCACGATCTAAGGCATAGCCCTTGGCGTAACCGCCCAGATCGAGCTGCACCGCAGGATTAGAACTCTTCGCGCGACCTTGTTCGAGCGTGATGTCGCTCATCTGCGGGTTAGTCGCGACCCGTTGTTCGATCAGCTTTTCATCCGGCTGCACCGGTTTAAATTCATCGGCTTGAAATCCCCACAGCTGTATCAGATTGCCGATCGAGGGGTTAAACAAACCATCTGATTTTATTGATAGTTTTGTCGCATCCGTGAGCATACCGGCAAGTTCCGGTGTAACAGCCCGCGACTCACCGTGAGCAAACGCCTTGTTCAGTTCGCTAAGCTCCGAAGGTTGCCAGGCATGCAGCTCATTGTGCAAACGCTGAAACTCATGCATCACGGAGGTGATGGCCTGTTTTGCGTGGGCTTCATTGTCGCCGTAGATGCTCACTTCCACCAGCGTGCCGAACACATAGCCCTGCTCCTGATACAACGGCTCCTTGCCGCAGGCCGACAAAAAAACCGTCAACAGCAAACCGCTAACAGCTAACAAAATACGAAAGATCATTCTTCCAGCGCTTCCAGTTCCAATGAAGCTGCCAGCAACGCCAGACGCGCCACCACGCCGTAAGCATAGAAGCGATTCGGTGTGTCATCAGGACCGCGATCGGGATTCGGCAGGGTGCAGCAGGACTCGAACGCCAGCGGCACAAATTGCATACCCGGCGCATTGAGATTCTCGTCTACACCCCGCCCGGTGTGCACGCGATAAAAACCGCCGACCACGGAATGATCGATCATGTAGACCACAGGTTCCGCCACCGCTTCGTTGATATTTTCAAAGGTGTAAACCCCTTCCTGCACCAGCACATCGGAGACTTCCATGCCTTCTTTGACCACCGCCATCTTGTTGCGCTGTTTACGATTTAGGCCGGTGATTTCACTGGCATCCTTGACCGTCATGATGCCCATTCCGTAAGTGCCCGCATCGGCTTTCACGATGACGAAGGGATCGTGCTTCACACCGTATTCGGCATATTTCACCCGCATCTTCTGCAACACGCTGTCCACCTTGGCAGCTAGGCATTCCTCACCGATACGCTCATGAAAATTGATCTGATTGCAGGTATCAAAATAGGGATTAATCAGCCACGGATCAATGCTGAGCATTTGCGCAAAATCATTGGCCACACGATCATAGGCGGCGAAATGCTGTGACTTGCGTCGCGCATGCCAACCTGCAGCAAGCGGCGGATAGACCGCCTGTTCAAGATTTTTCAGTATATCGGGGACGCCGGCCGATAAATCATTGTTGAGCAAGACCACGCAGGGGTCGAAATCCTCCAGACCTAAACGGTTGCCGCGCCGCACCAACGGCTCCAGTTTCAACACGCTGCCGCTGGGCAGTTGAATTTCAGTGGGCGCGGTGATTTCAGGCAACAGACTACCGATACGCACCCTCATCCCGGCCTGCCTGAGGATGGTGACGAGCTGCGCCACATTCTGCAAATAGAACATATTGCGCGTGTGATTTTCCGGGATCAACAACACGCCGCGCGCTTCAGGACAAATCTTCTCCACCGTGCCCTGCATCGCCTGCACGCACAAAGGCAGAAAATCAGGGTTGAGATTATTGAAGCCGCCCGGAAACAGATTGGTATCCACCGGTGCCAGCTTGAATCCGCTGTTGCGCAAATCCACCGATGTGTAGAAGGGAGCCGTGTGATCCAGCCATTGTTTACGAAACCAGTGTTCAATATTCGGCATGGCCGCCAAAAAGCGCCGCTCGAGATCGAGCAACGGACCGTTAAGTGCAGTGGTGAGATGAGGAACCATGTGTTTTTTGCGAATTAATTAACTATGCGCATTCTAGCAGTCTGTCGAAGGATAGGCTTTATTCGCGTTAATTTCGCTTAAATACTGAATTTAGTTATTTTAATCAACCGTATTGCGCATTTTAGTCGCGGCACAATCGGCGCACAGTGTTAAAATTGCGCTCCAAAAATTTTCAAGATTGAGTTTTTCATGCTTTCCACAGCAAATATCACCATGCAATTCGGGGCCAAGCCCTTGTTCGAGAACGTTTCCGTTAAATTCGGCAACGGCAACCGCTATGGCCTGATCGGCGCGAACGGTTGCGGAAAATCCACCTTTATGAAGATTCTGGGCCGCGATCTGGTACAAACTTCAGGCGAGGTGATGCTGGACAAGAGCGAACGTCTGGGTAAACTGCGTCAGGATCAGTACGCCTATGAAGAGAATCGCGTGCTCGATGTGGTGATGATGGGGCATGATGAAATGTGGGCGGTGATGTCTGAGCGCGATGGGATTTACGCGAATCCGGATGCCTCCGAAGAAGACTACATGCGCGCAGCCGATCTGGAAGCCGAGTTTGCCGAATACGACGGCTACACCGCCGAAGCGCGTGCCGGCGAATTGCTGCTGGGTCTGGGCATTGCGATCGAATTGCACAACGGCCCGATGAGTTCAGTCGCCCCCGGCTTCAAGCTGCGGGTATTGCTGGCGCAGGCACTGTTCTCCAATCCGGACATCCTGCTCTTGGATGAACCGACCAACAATCTGGATATCAACACCATCCGCTGGCTGGAAAACATCCTCAACGCGCGCACCTGCACCATGGTGATTATCTCCCATGACCGCCACTTCCTGAACAGCGTCTGCACCCACATGTCCGATCTGGACTACGGCAAGATCACCACTTATCCCGGCACTTACGACGATTACATGCTGGCCTCCACTCAGGCGCGTGAACAACAATCGGCTGACAACACCAAGGCAAAGGAAAAAGTCGCCGAACTCAAAGCTTTCGTGGCGCGTTTCTCGGCCAATGCTTCCAAGGCTAAACAGGCGACGTCCCGTGCCCGTCAGATCGACAAGATCAAGATCGAAGACATCAAACCGTCCAGCCGCCAGTATCCGTTTATCCGTTTTGAATACGATGACCGTGAAAAACTGCACCGCACTGCGGTAGAAGTCGAGAGTTTATCCAAGGGTTTCGATCGCGTGCTGTACTCGAACGTCAATTTGCGCGTCGATGCGGGCGAGAAAGTGGCCATCATCGGCCCTAACGGTATCGGTAAAACCACCCTGCTGCGCTGTCTGGCCGGCGATCTGACGCCCGACTACGGCGTCATCAAGTGGACGGAAAAAGCCAAGATCGGTTACTACGCGCAGGACAGCTACAGCGAGTTCGCCGAAGACAAGATCATGACCGACTGGATGACCTACTGGCGCGGCCCTAACGACGATGACCAGACCGTGCGCGCCACGCTGGGCCGTTTGCTGTTCTCCGGTGACGATGCGCACAAACCGGTCAAGGTACTCTCAGGGGGTGAAAAGGGTCGCCTGTTATTCGGCAAACTGATGTTGCAACGCAACAATGTGCTGCTGATGGATGAACCGACCAACCACATGGACATGGAATCCATCGAAGCGCTCAACACCGCGCTGCTCGAATACAAGGGTACCGTAATCTTCGTCAGCCATGACCGCGAATTCGTCTCGTCCTTGGCCACGCGCATTATCGAAATCACCTCCAAGGGCGTCACCGACTACCACGGCACGTATGAAGAATATCTGCGTGACCAGGGTATGTCGGTTTAACCACTAAATCTTTTGCACGCGGAGGTCGCGGAGAATAACCGAACGCTAGAAAATCCCGAAGCCAAAACTAAAATCATCTTCTTCATTTGAAGGGTGTTTAGATTTTGTTCTGGTTTTGAATTTCTCCGCGATCTCCGCGCCTCCGCGTGACACGGTTTTTTAATAAATCCAGCTTATGAAAAAAGGTGCAATCGGCGTATTTGATTCCGGTGTCGGCGGACTCTCCGTGCTGCACCACATTCGCCAGACCTTGCCGAATGAACGCCTGATTTACCTTGCTGATTCAGCCCATGTCCCCTATGGCGACAAGTCGGCGCACTACATCGAACAAAGAGCCATCACCCTCACCCGCTTCCTGATTGAACAAGGCGCAGACGCCATCGTGATCGCCTGCAACACGGCGACTGCGGCAGCGGCAGCCACCTTGCGCAGTCAGTTCAACTTACCTATCGTCGGCATGGAGCCTGCGGTCAAACCGGCGGTTGCCGCCACAAAAAGCGGCGTTGTCGGCGTGCTAGCGACCATAGGCACACTGGAGAGCGCTCGCTTCGCAGCCCTCCTGGAGCGCTATGCCGGCGAAGTCAAAATTGTCACTCAAGGCTGTCCGGGCTTGGTCGAACAGGTCGAATCCGGCGATCTGCACGGTATCCGGACGCGCGAGTTGGTTGAACGCTACACCGCACCGCTCTTGGCGCGGGGAGCGGACACCCTGATACTCGGCTGCACCCACTATCCATTTCTGAGCAATCTGATCCGCGAGGTGGTGGGCGAACAGGTTACACTAATCGATACCGGCGAGGCGGTTGCACGCCATTTACAGCGTCGCCTGCTAAGCGAGCTACCCTGCCGCTCGGCAACTCAACCCGACGAATTCTTTTACACCAGCGGAGATTGTGAGCAGGCTACTCACATCATGTCGGCGCTATGGGGCAGCACAATCGAAGTTCAACCATTACCTATTGATTTTAAATAAAAAAATGATAAAAATATTTTTCCGTACTCTGCGCTTAATCCTGATGCCTTTCATGCTGTTATGGTCCAGTCTGGCAACACCCAAAGGCGTGGTTCGCCCGTCCGAAGTACAGAAAAAAATTGATCAGGATTGCGAAAAACTCGCGCTCTATCACTTTAAAACCTGCCCGTTTTGCATCAAAGTTCGCCATGAAATGGCCAGATTGTCCCTGCCTATCGCATTGCGCGATGCGCAGCATGACAACAAGCATCGCGATGAGCTAATGCTGGGCGGCGGAAAAATCCAAACGCCCTGTTTACAGATCACCGATCAGACGGGCAAAGTCCAATGGCTGTATGAATCCAAAGAGATCATCAGCTATTTACAACAACGTTTTCAAACGACGATGTAACTCTTGATGATTGATCGGTTTGTGTAGTTAATTACAGTCACCCAATTTTCGATGGTTATGATCCAAACCAGCGTTCAGCATGCTAAGATCAAATTGAAAAATTGCTTATTTAAAGGATCAACTTATGTCATTCACTTGGCATCAAGCCGTCAAGTTTGCACTGGAAAGATATGCAGCTCGCAACTCAACCATTCGTATTGAACGAAATCACTTTCTCGCACAAGAACTAGACAGCATCACCAGGAATGCTGGCAGCGCCGGGAGAACACCCGGACAAACCGTCAGCCGAGTATTGCAAGAGTTGCGAGATGAAAAATATTTATTTTTCTCGGATTTGGGTATCTACACGCTTAACCGAGTCCCTGTCAGCGCCGCAGACGAAGATCTGCCCGATGATGTGTTGGAAAATGCCGTCGACGAAGGGTTGCTTGTGTTAACCGATGTTGAAACATCCAGCGAAATTTCATTGCTTCGGGTTAGAAAAGGAATGAACGCGCTACGGAAACAAACGCTTGCTAACTATCGTGAAAGTTGTGCACTGTGCGATGTAAATGACAAAGGACTGTTAGTCTCCAGCCATATTGCTCGGTGGGCTGACCATCCCGAAGCACGCGGCTTGCTATCCAACACCATTTGTTTATGCACGCTGCACGACAAGTTGTTTGAAAATGGTTACTTTGCGATGGACGATGATTTGAATTTAATTTGGAAAGCCCCGCAAACCATTCGTGCAATTGAAATCTGGCGGGAAAAATGCACATCTCTCTTTAAGCTGCCAAAAGGAACGAGACCGGCGGTTACATTTATTTCAGAACATCGAAATCGAGTTGGGCTTGGTAATTAACAATGGAAAAAAATCAACTTAATCAATGGGCTGCCGCAATCGCACTTAGAATAAGTGATGAGTGGAAGGGAGCGGGAGATTTCCAAGATGATGCTTTACTGCTTCGATCTTACTTGGAAAAAAGCCTAAAAAATGATGCGGATGCGCTCAGTTCATTCATCAGTACAGGAATTATCGAAAGCGATTACTTTGAAAAAATCTAATACCTTATTGGTAAACGCGATTACGAAACCGTTCAAGCTTGCCTCCAAGACCCTCTGCGCGACTTCTCACACCTCACAGGAAGTATGGGCGTATATGTTCAGCCTAGAACAAAAGGAGCAGGGCACGGCAGCACTTCGCGAGCCTTCTATGCGCGACCTATCTTTCTTGCCCAGTTTATAAATCTAACCTAATGCCTTTGCTCAACACATGAACCCCCACTATACCCTCACCATTTCCTGTCCCGACCGCGCGGGCATCATCGCTGCGGTGACTGGGTTTATCGCACTGCACGGCGGTTTCATCGTCGAAGCGAGTTATCACACCGAACAAGATGAGCAACGCTTCTTCATGAGACAGGAAATCCGCGCCGACTCGCTGCCTTTCGATGCGGCAGAATTTAGCCGACTGTTTTCCCCGCTGGCCGACGAATTTTCCATGAACTGGCAACTGTCCGATTCCGCGCGCAACAAGCGTCTGGTGATTCTAGTCAGCAAACAGGATCACTGCCTAGACGATCTGTTGCATCGCTGGCGCACGGACGAGTTGCAAGTAGACATTCCCTGTGTGATTTCCAACCACGAAGATCTGCGCAGCTTTGTCGAATGGCACGGCATTCCGTTTATCCATGTAGAGATGACCGATAAGATTGCCGCCTTCGAGCGCATTGCAGCACTGTTTGAAGAATATCAGGGCGACACCATGGTGTTGGCGCGCTTTATGCAGATTTTGCCGCCCTTTCTGTGCCAGCGCTACTCCGGTCGTATCATCAACATCCACCACAGCTTCCTGCCCTCCTTCGTCGGCGCGAAGCCTTATCATCAGGCGTATCAGCGCGGCGTGAAGCTGATCGGTGCTACTTGTCACTACGTCACCGATGAACTGGATGCCGGCCCGATCATTGAGCAGGATACGGTGCGCATCGACCACGGCGATACGGTGGATGACCTAGTGCGCTACGGGCGCGATATTGAAAAAACCGTGCTATCGCGCGGCTTGCGTTACCACGTCGAAGACCGCGTTCTAGTGTGCGGGAATAAGACCATCGTATTCAAATAAGGCTTCATTCGGCACGATCATCGGAATGTGGATCGTTGCCAGCCTTTTCCGGGTGGTGAAATGCAGGTAACTCCCTATAAAAGCGCTTCATCGCCCGCATTGGTGAAATTTAGCTCCAGCCAACGGTCTATTGAACAGGTGTTCCGGCTGAGGATCAACAGCACAGCCAGCAGTATTCCCCAGTATAGATGCTGGTTGATCCCTGCCTCGCTCAACTCCGGATAGTACGAGATGACGGCGACCAGATTGAGAATGAACAAACCTGCAGCGGCGAAACGCCCGAACAATCCTGCCGCCAGCAGCACCGGCAAGCCTAACTCCCCGCCGGTTGCCAGATAAGCCGCCCATTCCGGATTGAGCAGCGGCACCTGATAGACATCGCTAAATAAATACAGTGTGCTGTCCCAGTTCTGTATTTTGGTCAGTCCCGATTTAAAAAACACTGTCGCCAGAAATAGACGCAAACCCAGATCGAGTAGCGGCGCCAGATATTCAGGCCAGCGTGAGGCGCGGAAATAGAGTCGCAAGATCTCTCTCATGTTGTCGTCTCCAAACTGAAACTCGTCAAGGCTGCACAGGCGAGCAAGTTGAGTAGCGCTGCCTGCAAATCAAAATCCGGGTAGCGCTCGATTGTTTCCATGGTTGCCGCACCAAGCGATTGGCCACTTTGGATGCGCTGTAACCAGTCGGCATCAGACACGGAGAGCTCGCTGACCTCAACGAAGCAGTCCCGGCGGCTCACCAGAAAGATGCCAGGTCCGTCCGACAGATCGAGATGAAAATCCTCACTTATCGCGGATTGGTGCGCCTGCCAGATTGCCGCAACCGGAAAACTCGAACGGATCACCTGACCTGCCGTCTGCAACACTAAATCCGCATAGCGCGCTGCGGGTATCTGCGCCAGCGATTCGAGCGACAACGGCACCCGGTCATCTGCATAGTAGGCAACATGACATGCCCACTCCAGCCTGGCCATGTCCGGCAAATAGGGTAATTGCCGAACCGGCTCGAAGTCCGCCAGAAAATTGGCCATCACGGCGCCATAATCGTGCATATTTGTGCTTGATGATTGATTATATTCAATATATTTTTTTGCCAGAAATCGAAAAAAATCATCGCCCACCAGCTGCACGATGACCGGATAGGTACACGCGAGCGCATCGTGCAGATTCCCGCGATAATTGTTGCGATAGACCTCGATCGCGGTATCACAGGAGTAATTCGGGTATGCCGCGATTATTTCCGTAGAAACAGCCTCGCCAGACACGATGGCACGCGCAAAAAGGCTCAGCGTCTGATTCAGATCACTCATGACAACCATCCATACGCAGTTGCGCCTTCGCGGCTTCCGCTAACAACACCGGCAGCGCGGGAATGTCGCTGTCCCACTCGATTAACGTGGGTCGCGGTCCTATGTGCTGTAACACATACTCATACAAGGCCCACACTTCAGGATAAACAGGATGGTTGTGCGTATCCACCAGACAGCCATCGCAGACAGAGTAACCGGCCAGGTGATATTCCTTTACCGCCTCATGCGGGATCACATCGATAAAGGCCCTGGCATCCACACCAAGATTGCACACATTGACGTATAAATTTTCCACATCAAACAAAATGCCGCAACCAGTACGGCGCACCAGCTCGGCAAGAAATTCACCCTCGGTCATCTCGCTCTGAGCAAAAGACAAATAACTGGACAGATTTTCCACCAGCAACTGACGACCCAGTTTTTCCTGTACGCGATCGATGCGACGCGCCACATGCGATAACGCTTCCATGGTGTAGGGGAATGGCAAGAGATCGTTGACCACAAAACCGTCCGCCGAATTCCAGCACAGATGCTCGGATATGGCGACAGGTTGCACGGCATCACATAAGCGTTGCAGCGCTGACAAATGCTGTTCATTCAATGGCGCAGTTGAGGCCAAGCCCATACCCACGCCGTGCAGGCTGACGGGGTAGTGTTCGCGCACCTTGAGCAAGGTACGCAGCGGCGCGCCTCCGCCAAAAAAATTCTCGTTGTGCACTTCCACCCAACCCAAGGCCGGCAAGGTGTCCAGTACTTCGCGGTAATGTGGCGCCCGCAAACCTATCCCTGCAGAACACGGCAACAGATCATTTGCGGGCAAATTCATTACATCGCCTTTTTCATCATCATGTCACCGCTTTCCATCAACACCCCGCCGGCGATCTTGTTGCAGGTTCCTTTAGGTACGGAGACAAAATCGTTGGCATCGCTGTTCTTTGTAGCCTGCCCCGCACAGGAATGACCTGATTTTTTGCTGCTGCAATCGTTCATACCAGCCTTGGAAATACCGAAACATTTCTCCATTGGATGATCTGCCGCACTCGCCGTCCCCGCCAGACCCAATGCCAGTAAACCACCGATGGCTGTTGTCAAAATCGCTTGCTTGTTCATGTTGAAACTCCTTTAGGTTAACAGGGATAATCCCCAAATTACAAAACTGATTAACTATCTCGATACATATTCGATCATTTTGCTTTCATCTCCTATGCACTGATGGATTCGGAACAACCTTAAAAAAGGTTACGATTTTTTTTAAAAAAACATCCGGAACCCACTTATAAATATACAAAATATTGCAAATAAAAGCATTTGATATAAATCACTGATACAACGCCGGAAACTGTCTTCGTAGTTGTGCGAGTTTCGGCAAATCGTAGTACACGATATAGGGCTGATCAGGGTGCAATGACAGATAATTCTGGTGATACGCTTCCGCCGGATAAAACGCTTGCAACGGCACTACATGAGTGACGATGGGCGCGGCAAAAGTTCTGGCGGCACTCAGCTGGCGCATGTAGCTGTCGGCCAGTTTTTGCTGCTCCGAACTGGTGTAGAAAATCACTGAGCGATACTGGCTACCGGCATCCGGCCCCTGGCGATTTAGTTGTGTGGGATCGTGCGCCACACTAACAAATACCTGTAACAATTGCGCATAGCTGACCTTTGCCGGATCAAAACGAATGCGCACCGCTTCAGCGTGCCCCGTATCGCCATCGCTGACCTGTTCATAATGCGCGGTTGACGCCGCACCGCCCGCATAGCCTGAGACCACGTCGCTCACTCCTTTGACGTGTTTGAACACCGCATCGACGCCCCAGAAACAACCTCCGGCAAACACAGCAGTTTGTTCAGCCGCCGAGGCTGCGGCGGAGGCCATTAAAATCAGCGCACAAAGAAAACGAGATATTTTTTTCATGGTAAAACTCCTTTTTGTTAACCGAAGGTGAAGGCAAAGGCTTCTGCCCCGTTATCCAGAAATTCGATACGGAATGTGCGCTCCTTGATTTCCCCGCTTTGCCGGATAAGCTGGTAGAGACGCTGATCGCTAAGGATACCGTTGCCTTGACCATCGATATCCGCACCGTGGTTTTTACCGGGTGCCGCGCCATCCAGCGTGACCTTGAAACGAACGGGTTTAGTGCTCCCCATCACCAGATGCAAATCCCGCCCCTGAAAACGGTAACTGATTGCGCCACCGGGTGCTTGCAGCGCAGCCGATTCAGAGGATATCAGCCAGTTACCACTTAACGCCCATTGATCCGGCTTGAGGCGACGCAGTGCGCTGTAACTCGCCGATTGATCCTTTGCTACGACTTCCGGGGAAACCATATTTTCAGCCCGCGCATAACCTAAATAAGTTTCCGGCGATCGCGCGACATCGGCAGCAGCGGCAGTCACACCGTCACCCGCAACCTGTACCGTCTTGTCCTGAGCAATCTGTCCTTGATGCGCCTCTTTTAGCAGCGTTTGTATCATCTGCTCGGTCTCGAGATACGCGCCTTCTCCGAAATGCTGATGGCGAATGACGCCTTGCTGGTCAATCAGATAATGCGCAGGCCAGTATTCATTTTTATAGGCATTCCAAATCGCATACTGATTATCTATCGCCACCGGATAGTGAATAGCCAAATCGCGCACCGCTTGCTCGACATTGTGAATATCCTTTTCAAAAGCGAATTCCGGTGCATGCACTCCGATAATCACGAGTCCCTGTGAACGATATTTTTCATCCCACGCTTTCAAATAAGGCAGTGTGCGCAGACAGTTGATACAGGAATAAGTCCAAAAATCCACCAGCACCACTTTACCGCGCAGCGCCTCAGAACTGAGTGGCGGCGAATTGAGCCACTGAGTCGCGCCATTCAAAGACGGCATAGCACCGAATTGAGGCACCGGGCTATCCAGTTTCGTCAACAGCTTTTGCTCCGCACCGGCGGTATTGAGAAAATTAAACTGCGCAAGAAATCGGCTATCCCAGCCCAGCGCGATAAACAACACACCGGCGACAACCGCCACCCCCAGACCGCGTCGCAACCATTCCTCCGCCCCCAGTCCACGCTTCATCATACGGAAGACGCGGCCGCCCGCCAGCAGCGCTAAACCCAATGAGGTTGCAGCACCGGCGGCAAATACCAGCAATAACATCGCGCTGTAGAAATTCGCGCCGTTCAGCGCCGCACCTGCCAGCACTAGCCCCAAAATTGGGCCTGCACAAGGCGCCCACAAAAAACCAATCGCCACGCCAAGCAACAATGAACCACGCAGTGTATTCTGGCGGTCGGCGCGCTGTTGCAGTTGGCCGCCCAGCGCAACAAAGGGCCGCATCAACCATTCCGACATAGCGGGAAATATCAGCGCAGCGCCCATCAACAGCAATAGCAACATCGCCGCAAAGCGACCGTATTGATTGAGCTTTACCAGCCAGGACCCGCCCACCGCCGCAAGACTGGCCAACACGGTAAATGTCACCGCCATGCCCAGCAAAATCGGTAATCCGGAACGACGGAACGACTGATCCGAACGGGCAAAGACAAAGGGCAGCACCGGTAATACACAAGGGCTGAAGATGGTGAGCACACCACCCAGATAGGAGAGAAAAAATATCAGCATGATTATCCCCATTTAACGTGAAATTCGCGTAGCGATACCTTTGCCCTCTCCCCCGCATGCGGGGGAGAGTCGAAAAGAGAGGAACTGGCATGGCGAGCTTCATTATCAGGTGTGGCATTATTGCCATGCCCGTGAGGCAAAAATTTCATCGCCACACTGTTCATACAATAGCGCAGCCCGGTGGGCTTGGGGCCATCGTCGAACACATGGCCCAGATGCGCGTCGCACAGCGCGCATTGAACTTCGGTACGCGTCATGCCGAACAGGTGGTCGGCAATCTCACGCACATTTTGCGGCGCAACCGGTTGCCAGAAGCTGGGCCAGCCCGTGCCGGAATCGAATTTTGTCGCAGCATCGAACAGCGCGTTGTCGCAGCACACACAGCGATATAGCCCCGGCTCATGTTTATCATATCCCGGCACGGAAAAAGCCGGTTCAGTGCCTTGCTCGCGCGTCACGTGATAGGCCAGCGGCGATAATCGTTTTTTCCATTCCAAATCACGTACTACCTTATCCAGCGTCACCGCCCTCAAAGGCTTGCCGTCATCTGAGAACTGCATGATGACAACTTTATTGCCGGCGAAGGCTGAACCTGAACGCAAGGCAAACCCCACCGCCAGTCCTGATAGTGCGAAAATAAACTCTCTGCGTTGCATGATGTGCCCCCTTGCGTGTTGGTGAAATTCGGATGATGCTGCGAAACAAGTTATGATGCGCCCCGTCTGTACAGGTATTCGCACCGGTGCTAAAAAAGGTTACAAAGGATAGGGTGACGGGGCAGAACAACAAGCTGGAAGCATTGATGCAGCGCTCGCTCGAAGGCGACCAGCGCGCTTACGCCACCTTGTTACAGGAGACGGCATGCTTGTTGCGCCCGTTTCTGGCACGACGCCTGAGTTTCTCCAATGAGGTGGACGACCTGACGCAGGAAATTCTGATCTCCATCCACAAGGCACGCCATACCTACGATGGCCTGCGTCCTTACGTGCCCTGGGCTTATGCCATCGCCCGGTTTCGCTTGCAGGATTTTTTGCGCGCGCATTACGCCGATCAGCTGAGCCATGCGGTAGATTTTGATGAACTGGAGGAATCTTTGCCGGAAGCTGTAACCGAAACCGGCTTAAGTTACGAATCTATTCATGCAGAGGTAAAAAAACTTCCCGAAAAACAGGCGACAATCTTGCAAATGATGCATGGCGAAGGCTATACCGCAAAAGAAGTGGCAGAAAAAACCGGCATGAATGAATCCGCCGTCAAAGTTGCCGCTCATCGTGCCTACAAGATATTGAGAAGCAAACTGGAAAGATAATGACAAATATTGATGAGCTGATCGCCACGCTAGCCGAAGAGCCGGTTGCCGTAAAACCGGCGCTGCATCCTTATGCATTGAGCCTTAAATGGATAGTCTTCGCCGCGTTATATCTACTGGTCGCTATCCTTTTTTCAAGAACCAGACCGGATCTGATGATCAAACTGCACCAGCCGTTATTCGTCGCTGAAATCGTTGCGCTGACAGGAATTTTCACCGCGTCGACGCTGAGTGCGGCCCTGTTGTCATTTCCTGATCTGCACCAAATGCACCGTAAAGCGTTTGCGCCGCTGCCAGCTTTCGCGCTGCTGCTGACGGTCATGTTTCTTGCCTGGCTGGCGGATCATCCCGGCTCGCCGCTGCCTGTACACAGCGTAGAATGCACGGTCAGCATTACCTTGTTTTCATTGCTGCCCGCCGCCTGGACTTTTTTCGAGATGCGCAAATTTGCCAGCACACGCTACCACTTGGCCGGCAGTATCGCCCTGCTCTCCGCCTTCAGTGTCGGTGCCTTGTGGCTGAGACTGCATGAAGCAACGGACTCCATCATGCATATCGTCGAATGGCACTACCTGCCGATGCTGGGTATAGGGATATTCGGCTGGTTGCTGGGCGGTCGCCTGCTCAAATGGTAAGTCCCAGCACATCGAACCGTCTGAGTGACGGTATCGTGTTCTTATTTGGTAACAAATCAATAACATTCAAGCTGATCGTCACTCAGGCGAAAGCCGGATGGAACTTTCCCGACTATAGTTGTCGGATACACCATCTCGTACCTGCGTTTTATGAATGGCCGTCATCCCAGCCCAGATCGGCAATTACTCCATCGTCAACCTGTTAGGTGAGGGTGCGACGTCTAACGTCTATCACGCACAGCGCAGAGGATCACTCGCCTCGGTCGCCATCAAGCAATTGCGGCGCGGACGTCAGTCAGAGATTTATCAGGCCATGTTCACCGCCGAGGTGGAGTTAGGGCACAAGATGCGCCACAAAAACATCGTCAAGGTTCTCGATGCCGATTTAAACGAAGAGAGCGGACCTTATCTGGTGATGGAATACATCAACGGCGTATCGCTGGACACTCACGACACGGGAGAAACGCTGCTGCCTATCCGCACGGTGGTGTCGGTCGTCGAACAAGTAGCGGGCGCGCTGCGTTATGCCGCCAGTCTCGGGGTGGTGCACCGCGACGTTAAACCCGGCAATATTATCCTGATGAAGGACGGACTCGCCAAACTGGCAGACTTCGGTTGCGCAATTCCGGCCAGCGAAATGGGCGCGGTCGTTGCCGGCAGTCTGGCCTATATGTCCCCGGAACAACTGGAAGGTGATGCACTGGATCAGCGCGCTGACATCTATTCGCTGGGCGCGGTGCTCTACCGCCTGCTGACCGGCAAAAACACCTTCGAAGCGGACAACGCCTTCGATGCCCGAATCGCCGTGCTTCACTACCCCATCGTTCCGGTCCAAACCTATCGCAAACAATTGCCCAAAGAACTGATCGCGGTGATAGAGCGCGCGCTGAAAAAGGACAAAGATTTGCGCTATAGCACTTGGGATGAATTTATCCGCGATCTGGGCAATGCATCACATCAGATCCGCATGTCCGACTACGACTTGGACTTGTATCGCGGCTTCAGTATGTCCACGCAATCGGTGCTGTCGAACTACATGTCATCCGATCGCGAGTTTTCCCGCAGCGGATTTTCGCGCAGCTCATTTCCGGGATAACCTGCTCACAAATACTCGGTCACACTCAGTTCATCCTCACTCAACGGTTGAGCAGTGGTGAGTTGCTGTTCAAGCACACGCAAATTAGCATCGGAAGCATCGTGCCCTTCCGCGCTACGCCGGTTGACGCGCTCGCGCACAATCTCCGGATCAACATTAATGTCCAGTATCCCAAAGTCCGCCCCGACTCGTTGCGCCAGATCGCGGAACATATCCCGCTCCCAGCGCATCAGAAAAGCTGCATCGACAACCACACTCCAGCCAGCCTTCAGCAAATCCTCCGCCAGATTGGCCAGATGTTGGTATGTGCGCAGACCAAACGACTCGCTATAAATCCCCAGAGCCTCACCTCCGCGTGCGCCGGCATCCAAACCCGCCAATCGCTTGCGCTCAACATCGGAACGCAAACGTATCAGGCCATATTTTTCCAGCCGTTGTTGCGAGATCGTGGTTTTGCCGGAACCGGAGAAACCGTGAGTAATCAATAATGATAGGGGGAGTGGAGAGTGGGCAGTGGAAAGTTGTTCGGCTAAGTGCAAGCACTCGTTCATTTCGACAGCACTGGATGAACAGCCTTGCTCTACACGCAGTGCAGCCACCTTGGCGCGCACCAGCGCCCGATAGACCGCGTAATAGCGCAACAGCGCCATGCCCGGATAGTCGCCCGTTGATTCCAGCCAGGCATTGAGGAACCGAAAAGCCAGCGCGGACAATTTCCGGTGCAACAAATCCATGTAACAGAAGGCGACTTCAGAAACGATGTCGACCCAGCGCAGCGCGGGACTAAATTCCAAAGCATCAAAGATCACCAAACCCTCGCCCACCCAGGCCAGATTGGCCAGATGCAGATCGCCGTGACACTCACGCACAAAACCGTTTTGCTTGCGCGCGCTCATCAAAGGAGTCAGTCGCGCATGCTCGGCAACACACCAGCGGTGTAACTCGGCCAGCTCATCCGCCTTGGCACAGCGCCCCAAAACCTGAAAATTTTCTTCGACCGGACGTGCAATGACCTCAGCCCCACCCCACGGACTGTCCGGCGTTGCCCGCTCGCACTCTGTCAGATGAAAGCGCGCCAACCGTGCCGCAAGCGCGTCGATGTGCAACTCTTTCAGTTCACCGCGCCCAACCAACCGGTCTAGCGTCGCATCAGCCGGGAACTGACGCATCTTGACAGCAAATTCCAGTGACTCACCTGAACCGTTAAGACGCGGCGCATCCGGTGTTCCTGTAATAGCAACAACATCAAGATAATAATCTGCCGCCAGACGCCGGTTCAGGCGTAACTCATCCATGCAGTCCTGTTCACGCAACTCCAGCGTGGAAAAATCAAGAAATCCCAGATTAACCGGCTTCTTGATCTTGTAAGCATAAAGACCTGTGAGCAACACCCAGGAAATATGCGTCTCGACCAACTCCAGCTTCGCCACCGGATGATCGTAACAAGCCGGCTCGGTCAGCAACGCCTGTATCAGTGGCGGAAACATGAACTTAGCCTGCGTCTTTCATTTCCAGCGCCAGCTGATACAGCTCGCTGCGGTTCGCGCCGGTGATCTTTGCGGTGAGCTGCACCGCCTGTTTGAGCGGCAAATCTTCCATCAACAAGGCAAGCGTGGCCAGTGTTTCGGCAGACATCCCCTCAGCGGGTTGTGCACCCGAGACCAGCACGACAAATTCGCCGCGCTGCTGATTGGCATCCGACAACAGCCAGATTTCAGCCTCAGCCAGCGAACAGGAATGGATCGTTTCAAACAATTTGGTGACTTCACGCGCCAGCACGATTTGTCGGCTCCCGCCCAAAACCGCGTGCAAATCGGCGACACACTCAACGATGCGATGCGGGGCTTCATAAAACACCAGCGTATAAGGGTGACTGATCAATCCTTGCATCACGGTACGGCGTGCGGCAGATTTGTTGGGTAAAAAGCCATAAAACAGAAAATGCGGTGCGTTGATGCCGGATGCCGACAAGGCCGCCACCACAGCGGAAGCGCCCGGAATCGGAATGACCCGCAACCCGGCGGCCAATACCGCTTGAACCAGTAATGCACCCGGATCGCTGACGGCGGGCGTCCCTGCATCGCTCACGAAAGCCACGCTCAGGCCAGATTGAATGGAGGCGACCATTTTTTCCGCCGCACCCCGTTCATTGTGCTGATGCACGGCAATCAGCTGTTTTGCGTGTATGCCGTGGTGCTTCAATAAATGAGAGGTATTGCGCGTATCTTCTGCCGCGACAACATCAGCACCCGCCAGCACATCCAGTGCACGTAAAGTGATGTCACGCAAATTTCCAATCGGGGTGGCAACTACATATAATGCGGGTTCTAACTTTTGCGAGTGTTCCATATGCGATTTCCTCTACTTTGCGGCTTGCTCGCACTATACGTGAGCGGTATGGCCTGCGCCACTGGCGATATACCCAAGCCTGAGAAACCTATACCGCATATCGCGCTGTTATTACCTTTAAACTCGCCCAGCATGGGACCATCAGCCCAATCGGTGTATCAAGGTTTTCAGGCCGGTGCCAGCGTGCAAGCCTCAGACTTACCGATCCGTGTATACAGTAACTTTAACGAGTCTTCCAGCGTCGTCACCGCCTACCGAAGTGCTATCGCCAACGGCGCGGTGGCCGTGGTGGGTCCCTTGACCCGCGATGGCATCCACCAGCTGGTCGAAGAAAAAAACATCCCTGTGCCCACCCTCACGCTGAACGTCATCGAAGGACTGGTGCCACCTCAGATGTATTTTTTCGGCATGGCAATTGACGGCGAAGCGCGACAAATCGCCAAACTGGCCAGACAACAAGGTTTTAAACAAGCCATCGTCATCTACACCAAAGACGCCATTTCCCAGCGTCTTCAGTTCACATTTGAAGACAAATGGACTCATTCGGGCGGCTCAGTTTTACGCGAAATTGAATATAACAGTGACACGTCGGTATTAGCGGAGATTACTGCCGGGCCGGACACCATGGTCTTTTTCGCAACAGATAGCAAACAAACTCGTACGATACATTCGTATTTACCCAACAATCTCGCTTGTTACGGCACCTCTCAGTTGTTTATCGGCAATACCGAAAAACTGCTTAACTTCGACTTAAATGACATTCGTTTCGTCGACATGCCCTGGCTGATGCAGGCCGATCAGGCTGGAGTCATGACCTATCCGCATGCCTATCCACCCTTAGCCACGGATCAGGAGAGACTCTACGCGCTGGGGGTTGATGCGTATCGGCTGATTAATATACTGATTGCCAATCAGACCAAGACGGCCATGCCTCTGGCTGGTGTCACCGGAAACATACGTCTTAATGGACGCACTTTCGTACGCGATGCGCTCCCAGCCCTCTTTGTACAGGGTCACGCGCAGGCTGCCGATGCACCGGTTGCCACGGGAGCGCAAATGTTCCCCAATCAGTTCAAGAGCGCCTCACAGGTCGAAGCAGCATCCACTGTTAGCTTGACGACCAAACCGTGAACGGCGCTCAGGCCGAACATTGGGCTGAAAACTATCTGCTCTCTCAGGGCTTAAAGCTGATTGCGCGAAATTACCGGGGGCGCTTCGGCGAAATCGACCTGATCATGCAGGATAAAGAAGTATTGGTATTCGTGGAAGTACGCCAGCGCAGCAGCAGCCATTTTGGTGGCGCGGCCGCCAGCATAGATCATCACAAACAGAAGAAACTGATCCGCACGGCGCAGCAATATCTTGGCCATTTGGGTCACACACCACTTTGTCGCTTCGATGCCGTACTGATGAAGGACGCCGATGGCCGCGATGTCGTATGGGTCAAAAATGCGTTCGATGCGTGATTCGGTTAATATTCGCCTTTGCAACCTTGATGATGACGTACCTAAAATTTATTTTGCGGGATGAAACGACTAGCGCCGCGCATAACCAGCTACTTGCCAGCTAGCTGGCTTAATCGAATGGCTAGTTGTTTTACCAGTGAATGACGAGGCATATCATATTGATAGACGCACCCGAAGGGGGTAGGCCGTGCGGCTTCCCGTAGCTTACGCTACGACCGCTACGCACGGTAATAAGCAAGAGCGCGACACCACGATTTATCTAGGGATAATGGATTTTATGAACATCAACAAACGCATCATCAAGCACTTCACCGACAGCGCTGAACTCAAGCTCAAGGTCAAGGACACGCTGGCCACACCCATTGCCAACGCCGCACAGTTGTTTTTTGACTGTGTGACCAACGATGGCAAAATTTTATGTTGCGGCAATGGCGGTTCGGCTGCCGACGCACAGCACTTCGCGGCAGAATTGCTCAACCGCTTTGAGATTGAACGTCCCGGGTTAGCCGCCGTTGCCCTGACCACCGACAGCTCGGTGCTCACCTCGATTGCCAACGATTACGACTTCAGCCTGATTTTTTCCAAGCAAGTGCGCGCACTGGGTTTACCCAGAGACAGCCTGCTGGCGATTTCGACCAGCGGTCATTCGCCCAATGTTGTGGCTGCGATACACGCAGCACATGAACGGAATATGCGTGTTGTGGCCCTGACCGGTCGCGATGGTGGTGAAATGGCCAGCATACTAAAAGAGGGAGACGTCTCGATTTGCGTAGATGGGCGCAGCACCGCGCGGATTCAGGAAGTTCACCTGCTTGCCTTGCATTGCATCTGCGATGTAATCGATTACCAGTTAATGGGGGAGTAAATGCGTAATTTATTGTTTATATTGTTAATTTCATCATCGATTCAAGGTTGCTTTCCGGTTATTGCGGCAGGTGCCGGCGCGGGCGCATTGATGGTGCAGGACAGACGCACCAGCGGCGCCTATATCGAGGACGAAGCGATTGAGGACAAAGCGTTCAACCGCATCACCACACAATACAAGAGCACGGTTCACGTCAATGTGACCAGCTTTAATCGCAATGTCTTGTTAAGCGGTGAAGTGCCCGACGAAACCGTCAGGATCCAAATTGAGCGCATCGTGGCCAACGTTCAGAATGTAGGCAAAATTCACAATGAGCTGTCTGTCGGAATGAGTAGTTCGCTGGCGTCCCGCAGCAACGACTCGCTGATCACTTCCAACGTGAAAATGCGTTTCCTTCAGGACAAACGCTTTTCTGCGACCAGCGTTAAGGTGATCACCGAAAACGGCGCGGTTTATCTGATGGGCATCGTCAATCATAAGGAAGCGGAAGCCGCCTCCGAAGTGGCCAGCGGTTCCAAAGGCGTTGCGCGCGTCATACAATTATTCGAATATGTCGAATAATTTTCCGCCCTCTTTCGAATCCAAACTCTGCGATGCTGAGTTGCTCGTCAGCCGGATTGCCGCACTGCCCCGTCCGCTGGTCTTTACCAACGGCTGTTTCGATGTATTGCATCGCGGTCATGTCACCTATCTGGCACAAGCTCGCGCCTTAGGAGCGTCACTGGTCGTCGGCGTAAACAGCGATGCCTCGGTGAAACGTCAGGGCAAGGGCGCGGACCGGCCGATTAATGCCGAACAGGATCGCATGGCGGTGCTCGCAGCGCTGGGATCGGTCAGCCTGGTCGTCCAGTTCGATGAAGATACGCCGCTGAATCTGATTCTCGCCTGCCACCCCGATGTGCTGGTCAAGGGCGGAGACTGGAAACCGGAGAACATCGTCGGCAGCACCGAAGTGCTAGCCTGGGGCGGCACGGTACACAGCATTCCGTTCCTGCACGAACGTTCAACAACCTCATTATTGAAGAAAATCAGATCCTTATGAATAACACCCCGACTCCTACCGAAATTACCTTGCACCAGCAATCAAAAACGCTGGAAATTTCCTTCGCTGACAATGAGCGCTTTACGCTGCCCTTCGAATTCTTGCGGGTATTCTCACCGTCTGCCGAAGTGCGCGGTCACGGCCCCGGTCAGGAAACGCTGCAAGTAGGCAAGCGTGATGTGATACTCACCAACGTCGAACCAGTCGGCAGCTATGCGATCCAACTGACCTTCGATGACGGTCACGACTCCGGGCTGTACTCATGGGAGTATTTGTACGAAATGGGTAAATATCAACAAGGTATGTGGCACGACTACCTGGCACGGATGGAAGACGCAGGCGCAAGCCGCGACCCAAAATAGGAGGAACACCATGAGCAAAACGACCCATTTCGGTTTCGAGACCGTAGACGAAAATGACAAGGCGAAACGCGTCGCGGGCGTATTCACCTCGGTTGCCAGCAAGTACGACATCATGAACGATTTGATGTCAGTCGGCTTGCACCGCCTCTGGAAACGCTTCGCCATCAGCGTCAGCGGCGTGCGCCGTGGTCAACGCGTGCTTGACGTAGCCGGCGGCTCGGCTGACTTGTCCCGACTATTCCTCAAGGAAGTCGGCAGTTCCGGACAGGTAGTCTTGACCGACATCAACAACGCCATGCTGCGCGTGGGACGCGACCGCCTGCTCGACGAAGGCATCAGTACACCGGTTACTCAATGTGACGCTGAACACCTCCCCTTCCCGGACAACTACTTCGATTGCGTGAGCATCGCCTTCGGTCTGCGCAATGTCACCCACAAGGATGCTGCGCTGCGCGAAATGAAGCGCGTGTTAAAGCCGGGCGGGCGCGTCATCGTGCTGGAATTCTCCAAGGTGGCCAAGCCGCTGGAAAAAGCCTATGACCTGTATTCCTTCATACTGCTGCCCAAGATGGGGCAGATGATCGCCGGGGACGCAGACAGCTACAAATACTTAGCCGAATCCATCCGCATGCACCCGGGACAGGAAGAGTTGAAGCAGATGATGGTCGAGGCTGGCCTTGAACGCGTCGAATACTTCAACCTGACCGGCGGCGTGGTAGCTGTGCATAGAGGATACAAACTGTAAGTGTAGTATCAATCAAGCGTAGCCAAAATGTAATCCGGGATTTCCCGGATTTCGTCATATTTATCCGGTAGAACGCGCGATGCGTTACGCCCTAAGACACTTGCAAATCCCTCCGGTTTCGAAGATGATATGCATCACATTTGCATTACACGGATAATCCCATGAAAACCGCCACTATGCCTGCGCTGCGTGTAGAGCCGGAGCTGCGACTAGCCGCCGAGAATATTTTGCGTCCCGGTGAAACACTTTCCGCTTTCGTCGAGGATTCCTTGCGCCGCAATGTAGAATTTCGCCGGACACAACAAGAATTCATCGCGCGAGGACTAGCATCGCGCGATGCGGCAAAAAAAACAGGCGTGTATTTTTCCTCTGACGACGTATTGGCAGAGCTGGATGCCATCCTTGCAAGTACCAAAGCAAACCAGTGAGCCATAAGGTTCGCTACACGCCGGCGGCTAAGGAGGATTTAAAGCGGTTGTTCACCTATCTGACAGCACAGGATATCCAAGCCGCGCAACAAGCTCGCAATATAATCGCTGCCAGCACCAAATTGTTGGAACAGTTTCCTTTCACGTGCCGCAAGTCTGTCGGCGACAATGCCTGTTTGCGCGAATTAGTGATTCCTTTTGGCGGAGCCGGTTATATCGCATTGTTCGAGATTGATGACAATGAAACCGTGACAATTATTGCCGTACGTCATCAGCGCGAAGACGACTACCATTAACAATTCTGTTTTTTAAAATATTTTCAAAGATAAGGAAACACCATGAGCGGTTTACCAAAATGCCCCAAATGCAGTTCTGAATACACTTACGATGATGGCAGCCAGTATGTCTGCCCGGAGTGCGGTCACGAGTGGTCGAAAGAAGCCGCAACTGAAGTCGGTGAACAGGCCAAGATTTTCAAGGATGCCTTCGGCAATGTTCTGGTAGACGGCGATTCGGTCACGGTAATCAAGGATCTGAAGGTCAAGGGCTCCTCCTCGGTCGTCAAGGTCGGCACCAAGGTCAAGAACATCCGCTTGATTGATGGCGATCACGACATCGACTGCAAGATCGACGGGATCGGCGCGATGCAGCTCAAGACCGAGTTCGTCAAAAAGGCATAACAAAGCATGAGCGCCTGGGGTTGTCCGCACGACATAGAAGGCAAGTGCTCACGCGTCAACAATATTCCCTGCGATCTGGGGATGAAGGGGTGCGTGCTGTTCGGTCGTTTCCGTTTTGCCGATCCTGCCAAGAACCGGCCGAAAAAATTGCCAGCCAGCCTTGTCCACGTATCGCCACCGGCCGATGACAAATAGCCCGCCAGAGCTGATCTACTGCGACGAATATCTGCTGCTGGTCAACAAACCGGCGGGCTTATTGGCCGTCCCCGGACGAGGTGAAGATAAGCAGGATTGCCTGTCAAAGCGCATCCAGCAGCATTACCCGGACGCTCTGATCGTACACCGCCTCGATATGGCGACTTCCGGTCTGATCGTTTTCGCGCGGGGTACCGCCATGCAGCGGCGTATCTCTCAAATGTTCAGCGAGCGCATCGTGACCAAGCGATATGCGGCGGTGGTTGCCGGCAGACTCGAGCCTGATACCGGCGAGGTGAATCTGCCCATCGGGGCTGACTGGCCCAACCGCCCACGGCAAAAAGTGGATATGGCAGCGGGTAAACCTTCTCTAACGCACTATCGGGTGCTTAGCCATCAAGCCGATTCCACCCGCGTGGAGTTGGAGCCCGTGACGGGTCGGACGCACCAGTTGCGAGTGCACATGAATGCGATCAGTCATCCGATTATGGGTGACAATTTGTATGACGGCCCCGCAGCCGGACGTCTAATGTTGCACGCCTGTTCGCTCACCCTACCCCACCCGCACCACAACACACCGCTTGTCTTCGATTGTCCCGCCGCATTCTGAGCGGCTTTAGCTATAATCGTATCTGCCCAACCCGATCAGGAACTCACTCATGTCCACCCGCCCTGCTATATTTGGTCTCAGTTTTATCCTGCTGATCGCTGCGCTCTTCGCCGCCTATTGCTGGATCGCCTTGCATTGGAGCTATTCCGAGGGCGAAAGAGCCGGTTTCATGCAGAAACTGTCACACAAAGGATGGTTGTGCAAAACATGGGAGGGCGAACTGTCATTAGTTGCACTTCCCGGTGCAGCTCCTGAAAAATTCTTATTTTCAGTTCGCGATGAATCGATCGCCGGACAAATCAATGCAATGGTGGGGAACCGCGTAGCGCTCACCTATGAACAGCACCGTGGTTTACCAACCTCCTGCTTCGGCGAAACGGAATATTTCGTCTCGGCGATCAAGGCAGTCAAGTAATGAAATAATGCATGGATGAAACTTATCCTCCGCTGTGTTGCCTGAAGCTGCGCAACGTTCAGCTTGCATGACCGGTGTTATACTTAACCCGCTTGTGATTTACCCCCATAAATGAGGAATGCATGAAAAAATTTACATTGTTGTTGGCCCTGATTGTTACCTGTTTGAGTTTATTCGTCACCACCGCTGAAGCCAAGCGCTTTGGCGGTGGCGGTAGCGTTGGCAAACAACGCACCATGGCACCTCAAGCAGCGCCAAGAGCACCGAGCGCAGCACCGGCACCCGCAGCACCGGCGCCAACTGGAAATAAATGGATGGGCCCCTTAGCGGGTCTGGCCATCGGCGCAGGTCTGGGCGCGATGTTCGCCGGCGGTTTTGGTGGCATGGGTGGCGCGATGGGCAGCATACTGATGGCCTTGCTGGCAGGTGTCGCGGTCATGTTCCTGATTTCCCTGTTCCGCAGGAAACAACAACCTGCAATGCAATTCGCAGGTGCGGGCGCGCCGTACAGCGCCCCTCAACCGATGCAACAACAATACGCTAGTTCCACACCCGCAGCGGCAGCTAACATCCCAGCCGATTTCCCGGTGGAAAGCTTTTTGCGCAGCGCCAAGATGTCTTTCATCCGCCTGCAAGCGGCCAATGACCGCAAAGATCTAAACGACGTGCGCGAATACACCACGCCGGAAATGTTTGCGGAAATTTCCATGCAGATGCAGGAACGCGACAACACGCCTCAAACGACCAACGTGATCGCCATCAATGCCGACCTGCTGGAAGTCGCCAACGAAGGCGATTGGGCAATTGCCAGTGTGCGCTTTACCGGCCAGCTCAGCGAAAACAATGCGGCAGTGGAAACGGTAGATGAAGTCTGGCACGTGCAGAAAAATCTAAAAGACGACAAATCTGTCTGGCTGCTCGCGGGTATCCAGCAAGCTGTGCAGCACTAAACCATCATGTTCGCACTGGCCTCTGTCACCGCACTGAATCATTTGTTAGCGCAAAACGTTTGGGCGCTCGACAGGCTGGCGCGCTTCTCCGGTAAAACGGTGCAGTTCAACATCGCCCCGTTTACCTTCGCCTACACGGTTCTGCCCGATGGAATGGTAACCAGTGCAAATTCGGATACTACCCCCGACGCGCGCTGTATCATCGCGCCTTCCCTGCTGCCCAGACTGGCGATGCAGGATGAACTGGCTCATGCGGAAATTCAAAGCGAGGGCAATGCTGCCCTGCTCACCGAGATATTTTTCCTCTCCCGCAATCTGCGCTGGGATGCAGCGGAAGACTTAAGCCGCTACACCGGCGACATTGCCGCCGAGCGTATCGTTCAAGCCGTACAGGAAAAACAGCAGCATATCCATGAGACAGCGGTTAATCTGGCGCAAGCGGCTGCCGAATACTGGACGGAAGAAAGTCCGCTTATCGCCAAACCTCTACAGATCAGCACCTTCATGCGACAAGTCGACACGTTGCGTGACGATCTGGCCAGACTTGAACAGCGCGTAAAACGCCTGTCCAATCCATAGAAAAATACATAATAATCAAATATATGCGTTTTTTCAGACTATTCAAGATATTGTCCGCAGTCATTAGCTTCGGATTGGACGAATTCCTGCTGGCGCATGAGAGCGTCAGCTGGTTGCGTAAACCTCTCAACGCGCTGCTGTTTATGCGTAACATCTCGGAACCCCGTGCCGTGCGTCTGCGTCTCGCGCTGGAGAGCCTGGGACCCATTTTCGTCAAGTTCGGCCAAATGCTCTCCACCCGCCGCGACTTGATGCCGACCGATCTGGCCGACGAACTGGCCAAACTGCAGGATCAGGTACCGCCTTTTTCATCCCGGATTGCGCTATCCATCTTGGCGGCCGCATACCATAAACCTTTGCTTGAAGTGTTCAAAACCTTTGACGAAACTCCAATTGCCAGCGCGTCCGTTGCTCAAGTGCATTTCGCCGTGCTGCACGACGGTCGCGAAGTCGCCGTCAAGATCCTGCGCCCCGGCATCACGCGCATCATCGCCCACGATATCGCCCTGCTGAAGGTTGCCGCCGACCTGATTGCCTCGCTTTGGGCCGATGGACGTCGCTTGAAGCCCAGACTGGTGATAGAAGAATTTGAGAAGCATCTGAACGACGAGCTGGATCTAACCCGCGAGGCCGCCAACGGCAGCCAGCTGCGTCGCAACTTCGCCAGCTCCAACTTGCTGCTGGTGCCGGAGATGTTCTGGGATTACTGCACCACCGATGTGATGGTCATGCAGCGTATGTATGGCATGCCAATCAGTCAGGTCGATGCCTTGCGTACCGCCGGGATCGATATCCCTAAACTGGCGGCCAACGGCGTGGAGATTTTCTACACTCAGGTATTCCGCGACGGCTTCTTTCATGCCGACATGCATCCGGGCAACGTGATGGTCGCCCCAGACGGTCGCTACATCGCGCTGGATTTCGGCATCATGGGCACGCTCACCGATGTAGACAAAAACTATCTGGCGCAAAACTTTCTGGCCTTTTTCCGCCGTGACTACAAGCGGGTTGCAGAGGTGCATATCGAGTCCGGCTGGGCGCCGGCTGAAACACGGGTCGACGAACTGGAATCCGCAATCCGTGCGGTATGCGAACCGATCTTCGACCGCCCCTTGCGCGAGGTGTCTTTCGGACGCGTGCTGCTGCGCCTGTTCCAGACGTCCCGTCGCTTCGGGATCGAAATCCAGCCGCAACTGGTCTTGCTGCAAAAGACCTTGCTCAACATTGAAGGTCTGGGACTGCAACTCGATCCTGAACTGGATCTGTGGAAGACCGCTAAACCGTGGCTGGAACGCTGGATGAGTGAACAAATCGGCTGGCGCGGCCTGATCAGATCGTTCAAGGAAGAGGCGCCGCGCTACGCCTCGATTCTGCCGCATCTGCCCCGCTTACTGCATCAACGCCTGCTCGAGAATCCGACTGCAGGACTTGAGAACAACATGCAGCAACTGCTGGCGCAACAAAAGCGACGCAACACCTTGCTGACCATCATCGTGGGGATTTTACTGCTACAGACGGCTTGGATACTGCTGGGCTAGATCTAATTTAATCTATCGATTATTAACGGAAATCAGGCAAAAAATCCGCTTTCCCACAACTCGCGGATTAACGCATGCTAATCCATTGCTCCCGGGCTCTTGGGTACATATTAAAAGACGTCTTTGCCGTACATAGGACTGGTGGCCAGCGCGACCGTCTCCGTAATACGCGTGGTACACACTAGATCACCGAAACGCGCTTTGAGCTTGTCATAAATCTCATAGGATAACTTGCGGCGGGAATCAAAGCGCGTCACCAGAATGCGACGCTCAATTTTGCGTTTTAGTTTGGTTTCCAGCACATTCACCGCACTGTCCAAGCTGTGCACACCTTGCAGCGACAAAAAGAGAGCCGAGACGTGAACCGACACCCGGTCTGCCGCCAGCAGGGCGTTTAGCGTGAGCACAGCCAGCATCGGGCAGCAGTCAACCATATCGGTGCACCGGTGAGCGCCAAATCCTCTCTTAAGCCGTTCTTCAGTATGGTTGCCGCTTAGGATCGCTGCCCAACATCGCATCCAGTTTAGCCAGCTCTAACGCAGCAGGAACTACCTACCAACCGCGTGACGTATCTTGTAGCAGTCCAGCTAGGGGAGTTTTATGTTTGAAGAAGGCGGCCATGCTCATCTCGGCACGAACGTCCTTGATTCCGCTAACGAGCGTCAATGCCCCTGTGGATCAAGGTCGAGTGCAATCGGCGACTGCTGAGCTATGCTCAGTGCAGCCGTCACGTTCAGACAAGTGGTCGTTTTACCGACTCCGCCTTTTTGATTAAATACGGCGATGACCACCATTTGCTATCTATTCAGATCAATTACAGTCGTAAATTACATATGCCAAATTACAAGGCTTACAGAGCAATCAAATTTTGAGGCAACCCATCAAAAGTCGAAAAATAAATAGTGCACGCTTGTTATTTAACGCAAATTTACTCATGCAAATAATCCAAATACCCCTTCGTAAGTGTATAAAAAGTGAAATTATTTAACACTGTAACTTATCGCACGCCAATAGAAGCAGCAAATAGACATTGAAATTTGCTCCTAATTGATTAAATGGCCTTGCGTTCCAAAATCCCGCCGCCCATCATTTCAGGAGCTTCATAATTTCCATGGCTCGTAATGTCCCAAAGCGTTTAAAACCTGAGCCCCATCCGCAATCTGTCACACACGCCCAGCTATTGGGCAAATACTTAGCAAACTATACCGCGCCAAGATAACTTATTACCCTTTTTCCGTTAGAGCCAATAGTCGCAGATACGTCACCGGACTATTGCCGGCCATATTCTTTTGATAACCATTCAGACTCCAAATTCATACGCGTTTTGAGATTGGATTCTTACTTTTCATTTCCATACTCAGAACACGCATGCTCAAAACACATTTTGCATGGAGTCGATCATGGACAAACAGTGCCTAGCATGTGGTCTGCCATTTAAACCACACCCTCAAGTTCCACAGCAATCCTATTGCTCCGCACAAAAATGCCAGAGCGAACGAAAAAGTCGATGGCAACGCCTCAAGTTAATAAGCGATCCTGATTATGTGAACAATCAAGCGCGGGCACAAAAGGCGTGGAATGAGCGTAATCCTGATTATTGGAAGAATTATCGCAATACTCACCCAAAATATGTCGAACGGAATCGCAGTTTACAACGGGCTAGAAATGCAAAATCTAAACCCGTTCCAATTGCAAAGATGGACACGTTAATTCCTGACAAATCAATGCCTTCTGGTATTTATCAAGTTCGTTTAATCACTGGCGATGACGTTGCAAAGATGGATGTGTCAATCGTTGAAATTACGGTACATTCCTACAAATAAGTACCACACGTCGAAATTGCAAAGAGATGATGAGATCGGAAAGTATCACGGAGGCGAATAACATATCGTCCATGCGCTCTCATGCTCCGCCCTTCTGGAGCTTTCATGTTGGCAGCGCAAATAAATTGTCGAGAGCAATTTATGTACATAATAGGGGCGATCCTAACTATGCAACTAGCCGAGACGAGAAGTGATCAAAATATTTCACCTAGTCCAATACGGGCTGTGGAGTATGTTCGTATGTCGACCGAGCATCAGCAATATTCAACGGAAAATCAGTCTGACAAGATTCGTGAATATGCCGCCAAGCGCAATATTGAAATTATTCGCACCTATGCAGATGCGGGAAAAAGCGGCCTTCGCATGGAGGGGAGAACATCACTTCAACAGCTACTTAAAGATGTCGAATGTGGAACGGCCGACTTTTCAATCATTCTTGTTTACGATGTAAGCCGTTGGGGTCGGTTTCAGGATGCCGACGAGAGTGCATATTACGAATATCGTTGCCGCCGCGCGGGCATCCAGGTTGCCTATTGCGCTGAGCAGTTTGAAAATGATGGTTCGCCTGTCTCCACCATCGTAAAAGGTGTCAAACGCGCCATGGCGGGCGAATACAGTCGAGAGCTATCCGCCAAGGTATTCGCCGGCCAGTGTCGACTTATTGAGCTGGGTTTTCGGCAAGGCGGCCCGGCTGGATTTGGATTGCGACGTGTGCTGCTCGACCAAAATGGCACTGTAAAAGCCCAGCTATCTCGCGGTGAACATAAAAGCCTGCAAACTGATCGCGTCATCCTAATGCCGGGCCCTGACAACGAAATTAGCACCGTCAATCTGATGTACCACTGGTTTATCGAAGAAAGCCTGACCGAATCAGAAGTAGCTGTGCGCCTAAATGGCTTGTCCATACTGACTGATTTAGGTAGGGAATGGACTCGAGCAACTGTTCACGAAGTGCTGACGAATGAAAAATACATCGGCAATAACATCTACAATCGTAGGTCGTTCAAGCTTAAAAAGCTGCGCGTTGAAAACACGCCTGAAATGTGGATTAAGAAAGAAGGCGCTTTTGAGCCCATCGTGCCACCCGATATATTTTATACAGCTCAAGGTATCATTCGTGGTCGTGCCCACCGTTACAGCGATGATGAATTAATCGATCGCTTACGAACATTATTTCAGCATCGCGGTTTTTTATCCGGCCTGGTGATCAATGAAACCGATGGTATGCCATCCACATCAATTTACGCTCACCGATTTGGTAGTTTAATTCGTGCATACCAAATTGTCGGCTTTACACCGGACAGAGATTATCAGTATCTGGAAACCAACAAATTTCTGCGTCGTTTCCATCCCGAAATCATAAATTTAACGGAAAGCAAAATTCTCACTCTTGGGGGAGCTGTCCGGCGCGACCCGGCTACCGATCTGCTTAATGTCAATAATGAATTCAGCGTCTCACTTGTTTTGGCTCGATGCCAGACTTCAGAATCAGGTCGCCATCATTGGAAGGTGCGGTTTGATACAAGTTTAGCTCCAGATATCACCGTTGCCGTTCGGCTGAATCAATCTAATCAAGCGGCACTTGATTACTACCTACTTCCTCGTCTGGACTTCCTGCAGCCGCGTATAAATCTTGCTGAACGAAATCCTATTGAATTTGAAAGCTATCGATTCGACAGCTTGGAGTATCTGTATGGGATGGCCGAACACACACGATTGAGGAGAGCCGCATGACTGAGAATATCGGAGTTGGCGAGATGCGAATGATCCCAATCGATCGCATCGACGTTCTTAATCCAAGGGATCGCAACAAGGGTGCCTTCGATGAAATTGTTGCCAACATTAAAAATATTGGTCTAAAAAAACCCATCACTGTCACTCCCCGCACCGGGTCTGATGGTAGCGCCCGCTACTTGCTGATCTGTGGTGAGGGTCGAATGAAAGCATTCCGTACTTTAGGAGAAAGCACTATCCCAGCACTGGTCGTATCCGCCAGTGACGAGAATGCCTTTATTATGAGTTTGGCTGAAAATATTGCAAGACGCCAATGCCGCCCATTGGAACTACTTGCCAGTATCGAGCAACTTCGAACTCAGGGATATGACAAAAAGGCAATCGCTCAAAAAACTGGACTAACGACCGAATACGTTTACGGCATTCTTGCATTACTGAAACACGGTGAGGAGCGATTACTAGTAGCGGTACAACGTGGCCGCATCCCACTAAATGCAGCCTTGAGCATCGTAGGGGCTGGAAATGATGACAAGGCAGTTCAGACAGCACTTCAGGATGCATACGAATCGGGCACGCTGAAAGGCCGACAATTACTTCACGCGCGACGAGTAATTGAAAAACGCCAGTCTTTTGGTCGCAGCATCGCACGCGGTACACCCAGAACGAAAACAGACGTATCAAGTGAGTAAGGTCACTGATCCCGATGGTCTTTTCAGCGTAGGCGGTCAAATAGCGTGATGGGTCGGTGAAGATCCCCCTCAAGGAACTTGAACAAACGAAC
>Ga0214247_1000021_pt1 | contig 131268 bp, 113 predicted proteins | sample TroBogypolimnion_18_FD_153085 | JGI IMG/M metagenome (GOLD analysis project Ga0214247, IMG submission 153085) | Freshwater microbial communities from Trout Bog Lake, WI - 03JUN2009 hypolimnion | ecosystem: Environmental > Aquatic > Freshwater > Lake > Hypolimnion/Profundal zone ... | reverse complement strand
TCAATGAATCAAGAATCGAGCAGCCTCTTCTGCATCCCTTGCGGGAACAATCGGGGCTGCAAACTATACATGCAAGTCCTTAACCGGACATTACTGAATAATTCTTCTTTATGCAGAAAAGCTGCCCTGACATCGCCATGTTCAATGTAAACAGCTTTCCATGCACGGACTGCCCCTACCTATTGCCGTGATGATAAGGGATTATTCCGGTTCCTGCAAGAATAAAACGAATCAATCGGTCAGGAAATTCTCCTATGCCGTAATGGCTGCCGAGTCCGCAATGAAGTTATGCAACGGAGCCTGCAGATGAAGAAAGCAGATGAGCATCCAGGAACTCTTTGCACACTCGCCTCAAAAATCATTTTTCCAAATCAAATTCATCGGAATGTATAATACAATTCCGTACCCGCTGAAGATCTGGAAGTTTCCGGGTAAACTAGCGGTTTCTCATCATTTCTTTTGCCATTAATCTTCCATTTGGGGCATATTCCCTCCACATCATTGAAAAAAATGGCGGGAAATAGCCGATTTTAAATAGAACAAATTTAAAATATTGATTATTACTCTTGAGAAATACAGGGAATATAATTTATTCTTTAAACTGGTATATATCTTGCTCAGTACGTTTTGAGCTTCTCACCACTCTGGATTTTTGTATTCCGAACATAAGCTCGCCCTCCAAGGAATTGAATTGAAGTTGGATTTTTTAATTTAACCGAAAAGGAAAACGAGAAGATGGGTAAAAAAAAGATCTATCAGCATCTCTATGTACAAGTATTGACAGCTATCGCAATCGGTGTCGCTCTTGGCTATATGATGCCTGCGGTAGCCGTTAAAATGAAGCCGTTGGGGGATGGCTTTATCAAGTTGATAAAGATGGTTATTGCCCCGATCATCTTCTGTACCGTTGTTTCAGGCATAACCGGGATGCAGGATATGAAAAAAGTCGGACGGGTCGGCGCAAAGTCTCTGATCTACTTTGAGATCGTAAGCACTCTGGCGCTCTTTATCGGCCTTGCGATTATCACCATTATACAACCGGGCGCCGGTTTTAATGCCGATGTCACAAAATTAGATGCATCGGTGCTGTCCTCCTACACAACGGGCGCCAAATCGCTTTCCACATCTGATTTCCTGATGAATATCATTCCAACCAGTGTTGTGGATGCGTTTGCCAAAGGCGATATTCTCCAGGTTCTGTTTTTTGCCCTGCTCTTTGGTTTTGCCCTTTCTCTTTTCGGAGAAAAAGGAAAGATCATCAAAGATCTCAATGACCAGGTATGCCATGTCATGTTCGTCATTGTCGGATTTATTATGAAGCTTGCGCCGATTGGCGCTTTCGGAGCCATGGCCTTCACCATAGGTGCGTTCGGGGTCGGATCCCTGGCGAAGCTTGGAATGCTCATGGGAAGCTTTTATCTGACATGCATCATTTTTATCTTCGGAGTACTTGGATTGATCAGTAAGTTCGCCGGATTCAACATATTCAAGTTCGTCAACTATATCAAAGAAGAACTCCTCATCGTCCTGGGCACCTCTTCATCTGAATCGGTATTGCCGCGAATGATGGCGAAGATGGAGATCCTGGGATGCGGCAAATCAGTGGTAGGTCTTGTCATTCCTACCGGCTATTCCTTCAATCTTGACGGCACATCAATCTATCTGACCATGGCGGCCGTTTTTGTTGCCCAGGCGACCAACACCCACCTGACCATGGTGCAGACCTTTACCATTCTTGCTGTCTTAATGCTGACATCCAAAGGGGCGGCGGCCGTTACCGGCGGCGGCTTTATCACCTTGGCCGCAACCTTTGCCGCTATCCCGACCATTCCGGTTGCTGGTCTGGCCCTTATTTTGGGGATTGACCGTTTCATGTCAGAGGCCAGAGCCTTGACCAATCTTGTGGGCAACGGCGTTGCCACCGTTGTCGTATCGAAATGGGAAAATGAACTAGATTTAAAAAGACTGCAGGACACCTTGGCAGGCAAGACGGATTTTGCGGAAGAAGAACCGGAGCGTATCCTGGAAGGCCTTGTTCCGCCGAAAAAATAAAAAATCAAACGATCTTTTTCCGTCGGGAAACTGGTCCTTTATTCGTCCTGCTTCGGCATTGGCGGTTTTATAAAAAACGACACTATCAAGGCCAGAACGCCGAAACCGGCCATACACACACTAATCCAACATACGCAGATCACAATAAGAATAGTACCGTATCCCCTATCAAAGTCCGAAGGTACCAGCACCGTATAGTACGAATATACCATCAGGACGATAGTTGCGGAGAAAATGCCGATTGCAAATGCCGCAATTCTGTTGATCTTTTTTTGTACTTTCAATACAGAAAAAGTAATCCAGGGCGCGAATATAAGGTATATTCCAATCAGCCATAAGATCAATTGCCTATAGACTGTTTCTGTTGAGGCAAAAGGTTTTATTATGATCTGTGTTAAAATGAACACACCCAACAGGAGAAACGGTATCACCGGATTTCGCATAAACCCTCTAAATGGTAATGATTCTTCTTTATGCAGAAAAGCTGTCCTAACATCGCCATGTTTAATATATACAGCTTGCCATGCACGGTCTTCCCCTACCTATTGCCGTGATGATATGGGATTATCCCGGTTCCTGCAAGAATAAAACGAATCAATAGGTTAGGGAATTCTCCTCTATTCCACACTGCCATCTTGTGTCTCTTTGCGTTCATTTTTAAATTTTGATGCGTATAATCACATCTTATTTACCGTTTTCAGGAAAGTTTTCAGTTGGCCTTTTATCAAATGATTCTTATTATTCCCGCTTGAAGGAAAGCAGCAGGCGCACCGGGAGGCTTCTCGTACGGGATCGGAATAATGCTGTAATGGCTTCCGAGTCCGCAATGAAGTTCTGCAACGGAGCCTGCACATGAAGAAAGTTGGTGAGGAATATATTGTAACAGGAGAAAGTGTTCATGAAAATTTTAGTAGGATACAAAGGACCGGATATCGGCAGAGATCTGCTGGATCTAGCCATTCATAGAATAAAAGCCTATTCCGGCGAGGTTTTTGTCGTTACGTCTCTTTTCGGGAACGACAAAACAGACGAGGGAAATGTTGCTGAAGCGGAGAAAAATCTCGACAATGCACGAAATTACCTTGATGAACAGGGAGTGAAGAATCAAACGCATCTTCTGATACGGGGACGGTATGTCGGTGAAGACATTGTCGACTTTGCCAATGAAAACGGCATAGATGAAATAGTCATCGGAGTAAAAAGCAGATCTAAAGTCGGAAAGTTGCTTTTTGGTTCAACGGCCCAATATGTCATTCTGAAATCCTCATGCCCTGTTACCTCGGTTAAATAGGGAATTCTATGAGTGAGTCCGTCCAATGAATATTGGCGCGATCATTTTAGCTGCCGGGACGTCAACCGGTACGGGAGAATGCAACCCACTGACTGAGCTTGGAAGCCGAAGCCTGATTGACTGGAGCGGCCGACTTTTCAGCCAGGCGGGAATACAGCAGATCCTGGTTGTGAGCGGCCACTGGGCACAGGAGGTTGAAGAAGAGGCTTCACAGTTGGGATTGCGTTCCATCCATAACCCCGACTATTCTTCTGGATTATTCTCCTCCATACGCATGGGCGTGCGCCATTTGTCGGATATTCAGGGTTTTTTCGTACTCCCGGCGGCCATCCCCCTGGTCCGTCCAGCAACGCTCAGGACCTTGCTGACCTCCTTTGACGGCCAGGCCGTGATCTACCCGTGCTTTGATGGTGTCCGCGGCCATCCTCCGCTGATCCCAGCAGATCTGATCTCTGCAATTTTGCAACATGACGGCAGGAATGGACTCTCGGGGCTGCTTGAAAAAAAGAGCGGGAAAGATATTCCGGTCTGGGATCAAGGGATTTTGCTGGATGCGGAGTCGACAGAGAATTTCGCAGAGCTTCAACGCCGGTTGCTCAGATACGACACCGGAGAACCGGCCGAAGCCTTGGAATTGGCCGCCCGGGTCATGTCTCCTCGGGCGCGGGGACATGGATTGGCGGTGGCCAGAGCAGCCGGAGTTCTTGGGCGGGAGCTCAATGCGCACGGCTCAAATCTGGATCTTTGCCTGCTTCACAATGCAGCCCTCCTGCATGATATAGCCAAGGGCCTTCCCCAACACGAGAAAATGGGTGCGGATATGTTGCGGGATCTTGGACTTGGCCGTCTTGCGCCCCTTGTTGTCGCCCATCGGGATACGCTGCCTCCCTCTTCTGGGAGAATCACGGAAACGGAGGTGCTTTTTCTGGCCGATAAACTGATCCGCGGCTCTCGCCTGATCCGTCTGGAAGAGAGGTTCCATGAAAAAATTAACGAGTGCGGTGAAAACGTGAAAACCGGACGGATCGTCAGGTTCCGTCATAAAAATGCCTTAGCCATCCAGTCCATGATAGCACGCATCATCGGGCAGGATGTCGTAAAATTCCTGCAGAAGAACGGTCATCCATGACCTCTGTTCAGCGCCTCCGGCTTCAAGACCCGGAGGCGGTATGGCTCAGTCACTCAGATAGCCCAGCAGTTCGGTTGTAATTCTGCCGTTTGTCGCGACAATACCCGCCTCCGGAAAAGAAGCCCCGCCCGTAAAATCACAGACCGTGCCACCCGCCTCGGTCACCAGAAGCGCGCCCGCTGCGATATCGTAGATATTCAGGTTCATCTCCCAGAATCCATCGAATTTTCCCGCTGCGACATAGGCAAGATCGATGGCGGCCGAACCGCAGCGTCTGATATCCCTGATGGCTGGCATGATCCGGTTCAGGTATGTCATGTTGTTTTTTTTCCAGCCGGCCCGGAGACACGCAAAACCGGTGCCGAGAACGGATTCCTGCAAGCGCAATGTGGAAGAAACATGAATCTTTTCGTCATTCAGAAAGCTTCCCTTCCCTTTTTCGGCAGAGAAAAGCTGCCTGAGTGCCGGAGCATGAACAACCCCGGCACGCAACGCCCCATCCTGCATGAAGGCGATGCTGATCGAATAGTAGGGCTGGCCATGAAAAAACGATGTCGTGCCGTCAATAGGATCGATGATCCAACAGCAAGGGCTGGCCGTTTCATGACGGCCTGTCTCCTCACCGATAATCCCGTGTTCAGGATACACTTTTTTTATCTCGGCGATCAGAAAATCCTCCACCCGTTTATCGACAACTGTGACCAGATCCTTGGGATTTTTGAATTCCACGTCGGCAGCCGAGAGATGCCGGGCACCTTCCAGGCAGATCCGTCCGGCATCTGCAGCCAGTTTTTTTATAAATTGCAGCATTGTATGTCAGCCTGTTTCATAACAGGCAGCTCCATTGACATTTTAACCAGCATGGCTGGACCAGAATGACCAGCCCGGGCGAGGCATGAAAGTTCGCCATTTCAGTATGGCATGGCCAGCATCAAAACAAGACTTTCATATAAAGAAATTCAATAGTTTCAAACGGTGACCGTCTGACCGAAACGTGGGACAAGGGTTGAATAACCATGACCTTCCAGAAAATCACTGAAGGCCAGCGATTGTTCTTCTTCGCCATGAACAATCGCAATTTTCTTTATCGTAAGATTTGATTCCTGCAGGAATCGCAGCATATCGTTTTTGTCGCCATGCGCACTGAAACCTCCGATTTTTTCAACGCGCGCTCTTAAGGGGTACTCCTTGTTGAAGAACCGGAGGACCGGAGCATCACCTTTCCGGCCTGCCTCCTGGTATTTTTTCCCCTCCTCAAGAATCCGTCTGCCAAGAGTGTGTTCAGCCATATAACCGACCACAAGAATGGTGTTTTTCCCGTTATGGATCTTATAGCGGAGATGATGCAGAATGCGCCCGGCCTCGCACATGCCCGAAGCTGAAATCACTATATGGGGCCGTTCATCTCTGGTCAGTTCAATGGATTCCTCCACCGAACGGGTGAAATTTACCTGGCCGAAATTGAAGGGATTTTCACCCTTGCTCAGGAAGGTATCATGGGTTTCCTGATCATACACCTCAGGATGCTGACCGAAAACCTCTGTAATATTCGATGCAAGGGGACTATCTACCCAGACCGGGACACGCACAACGCTGCCTTCGTTGTACAGTTCATGGATGATATAAAGCAATTCCTGGGTTCTGCCATAGGCAAAAGACGGAATCAGAACGGTCCCTCCTCTGGCTATGGTCTCGTTCAAGATCCTTTTCAACCTCGGCTTCAGGTCTTCAACAGGTTCATGAACCCGGTTTCCGTACGTGCTCTCCATGATCAGCAGGTCGATTTCCCGGTCCTCCTCAGCAAAATCCAGAGCCGGATCCCTGATAATAGGCATGGAAAAACGGCCGATATCACCGGAATAACAAATGGTTTTCGATTGGCCGTTTCCACGGTATTTAATCACACTCATCGCCGACCCGAGGATGTGGCCGGCTTCATAAAACCTGCAGGTCAGATCCTTGCCGATAGCTATTTCCCGGCGATACGGAATACCCTCAAAACTGCTCAGCGACTGTTCGGCATCTGCACAGGAGTAGAGAGGCTCAATACCGTTCAGATTGAATTTTTCTATTATTCCATCTATCACCTCATTGTTCAGTCCATGGGTGCCATTTTTCAGCAATTTCTTAATCTCGTCCATTCCCTTCTGGGAAAGATTGCCTCCATTGCCCGATTTGATTCTGGCCAGGGTATTCCTAACTGTTTTATAATTGAGATACTGGGCATCGGATTCCTGGATCTTGGCTGAGTCAGGAAGCAGAAAGGCACAGGCATCGGCGGTAACCCGGGTGCAGAATATTCTGCCGCTGAACGCCTTTCTGGTCAGAAGCGGAATCCTCCCGGAATGATCGATGTGGGCATGAGAGAGGACCATATTCGTCAGCATCGCAGGATCGACGGGCATTCCCCTGTTTTTCAAGGCGGCCTCTTTCCGCTGCCCTTGAAACATCCCGCAATCCAGTAGTATCCTGTCATCTTCACTGCATACAAGATGCATGGATCCGGTTACCTCTCTGACCGCCCCATAAAACGTTACGTGCATAACTTCTCCTTGTGGAAATTCCCGGAATCCGCGTAGAACCGCACAGGACAGGTATCCATGATACATTCCAGACTTTGGTATCTATAATAAATACTTGAATACTATGAAAGGGGTATTTTGAAAACTGGAGAAATGACGCTGCAGCGGCAGGAAGGAGAATGCAGATTCAAAGAATGAACCCTTGGGAGAACACAGCAAAAGACAAGACCCGGAGTAGGAGAATGTGTCTCGTTTACAGCACTTTCATAACCAGGGTGTCGACACCGTTTTGTACCATGGACAGTCTCTGGGCCACGCCATAGGAGAGATCGACATCGCGACCGTCTATATAGGGTCCGCGGTCGGTGACCACTGCGGTAGTGGTTTGCCCCGTGCGCGGGTTTTTCAACTCCACCTTGGTTCCAAGAGGAAGATCCTTGTGAGCAATGGTATTGGCGTACATATTATACGGCGAGCCGTTAGCCATTGTTTTTCCCTGAAAATCTTTCCCGTACCAGCTGGCAGTGACCTGGCTCGCAGGCGGCGGCGCGGCCTTGGTAACGGTCAGTTTTTGTCCTATCTGGATCTTGTCGGGATCACTAATGCCATTTTCCTTGGCCAGATCGCTGACATTGACATGAAACTTGTTGACAGCCAGGTTCCAGAGCGTATCCCCGGCTTGTACCGTATACTCCGAGGTCTCTGATCTTTTCTTATTTATTCCGGATTGTTGAGAGAGAGCCTTTACTCTTGTGGCTTGATCGAGCGTTGAGGAAAAACTCTTCTGACTGGCCGGAGCCTTCATCCCCTCCCGCAGATACCAATTGCAGGACTTGCCGGGGGCGCTGACCGGTGTCTGCGTTGAGGTTCTCTGCAGGTTTGCCTGGGCTTGAAAATGCTGAATAAACCGAGTCAAGATAACATTTTTCTGTATCATAATCTCACTCATCGGTTCTGAGAATTCTATCGATTGACAGCCATGGCAAAGAGCAGAATGACTTCGCATCTGCTGACATCCTCATGATCAGGACACCTTCGCCAAATCCTCTAAGCTCCCGGTGCTCTTTTTTTTTAGGGAAGGGCAACAGCAGCTTAGCGGACGGATCGTAAAAGGTACTCTTCCTACTCTATCGGCAAAGAGCAGAATATCTTAAGTTCACCTTGAAAAATTGCCTTTTCGCCCGATCTCGGCGTTATGCTCAAAATTAATAGACCGTACTGGAAATAAGCACGCTATCTTAGGGCCTCGGCAATGGAATCACAGACATATTCTATGTTTTTCGTCGAAAGTCCCGCCAGATTGATACGGCCTCCGCCAACTACGTAGATGCCTTTTTTGTTGCGCAGCCACGCAACTGTCTCATTGGAGAAGCCGCTAAAGGAAAACATTCCCCGTTGCTCTTTAATAGAGGAAAAGTCGCCAGGAACACTTCTGGCGGCAAGACCTTCGGCCAAGGCTGCCCGCATACTGATAATACGTTCACGCATGCCATTCAATTCGCCCAGCCACTGCTCCTGCAGCGAGGGATCGTTGAGAATGGTCGCAACAACCAGGCCACCGTGAGCCGGAGGATTCGAATAGCAGACGCGGATCGTAGCCTTCAAATGGCTCATGGCGACGACGGATTCCTCGCAACTGGGACTGATCAGAGTCAAGGCGCCCGTCCGTTCATTGTAGAGGCCGAAATTTTTTGAAAAAGAGCTGGCAACCAGGTAGTCACCACCCAGCTTTGCGAATTGGGAGACCGCCAGCCGGTCTTCAACGATTCCCTGTCCAAGCCCCTGATAGGCAAAATCCAGGAAGGGAGTCCATCCTTTCTCCTGGCTCATCAGAGCAACTTTCTGCCATTGTTCGGCAGAAAGATCGACGCCGCTGGGGTTATGACAACAGGCATGCAGCAGGACAATATCTCGATCGGGAATCGTCTCAAGACAAGCCAGCATCCTTTCAAAATCAACCTTCTTGGTTTCAGGGTTGTAATACGGGTATTCCCCCAGAGGAAAACCGGCAGAGCCAAAGATCCCCTTGTGGTTTGCCCAGGTCGGCGCGCTGACCCAGACCTTGGCCTCAGGTTTGAACTTTTTGAGAAGATCGGCGCCGACGCGAATCGCCCCCGTCCCGCCGGGCGTGTGGGCGGTTGCGGCACGATGTGTTGCGATCACCTCGCTTTCCTTTCCGAAAAGAAGCCTCTGCACACCCGCCGCATACGATGCATCACCGGAAATCGGCAAATAGGTCTTGCTGCATTCCTTCTGCAGCAGGATTGCCTCGGCAGCCTTTACGCAATGAAGCACAGGCGTATTGCCGCTGTCATCTTTATATACACCGACCCCCAGATTTACTTTTTGGGGATTTGTTTCCTTTCTGAAAGCCTCAGTCAGGCCAAGAATCGAATCCTCAGGTGCCGCTTCAATATTTTTCCACATCATTGTATTCCTCCAAAACACATTCTCATTCAAAAAAGCAAACCTTTAAGATAATCGTTTCAATCAAGCGGTGTCAATAAGATTAGCCTGGAATACAAAACTTTTTCTAACAGAATAATCAAGCAACCGTTTTATGGAAGGCCAATGCCGGATAATTTCCTATTTTTTCAAGAATAAAAATCCCCCACCTTGTTTATTTTCAGCTGGACACTAATATTACTGAGTAGTATATAATTCAAGTAATTCTACTACCAAGTAGTATGCGGATTATTACTAGCCGCGAGGGTAATGGTGCGCAGGAAGGATTTGAATTAAAGCAGGCGAATGCTTGAACGGAAGATGGAAAATTCACTTTATAGAATATTGCTTAGGCAATTTAACACAAAAAAAGAGAACTAACGCGATGGATGAAGCCTTAATTTTAGAAAAATTAGAAAATCTTTCCAGTGAAATACATTCGTTAAAGGCTGGTGTTCTGGCAGAATTGAAACAGGAGGTGATACCCATTGTTCACCAAACGGGTCCGCTTGTTTCAGATTGTCTCTCTGAGCTTGATCAGGAACACAGGAGAGAAGATCTTGTCCATTTTATGCGAAGCCTTGTCTTGAATGTCGAGACCTTGAATTCCCTCCTCACCACCGTCAAAGGTGCTATGGAGCTGAAAAACGAGATCGAACCCATTGCCAAACTGGTGGTTCCCGGTGCGCTGGAGCTTTTTTCCTCACTGGAGGGACAATGCAATGCAGACGACGTAACCACATTGATACGCAACAGCGTCGGCAATATTCAGCATTTCAACACCGCCATCACCATGCTGAAGGCCGGCATGGAACTGAAAGATGAGATTGAGCCCATTGCCAAACTGGTCGTCCCGAGACTGCTTGAGACCTTGAACGAACTGGAAGGCTTGTACGATGCCGACGAGACCGTTGCCTTGTTGCGCAACACCCTCGGCAATGTCCACAATTTTAATACTGCCCTTACCATGCTGAAGGCCGGCATGGAGCTGAAGGATGAAATTGAACCGCTGGCAAAACTGACTGTCCCTGGAATTATCCAGTTTTTCAACGAAATAGGCGGATTGGTAAAGATTGCCGGAGCAGCACTGGAAGCCGTCAAGAATTTCAAGTGTTCGGATGCCCAGGCTGAAGCGATGGGTGCGGTAATACGCGGCATTGATTTGAGCAAATCCGGAAAAATCGGACCGGTCGGCGCTATCAAGAAACTCTACGACCCGAAAGTGCAAGAGGCCCTGGGCCTTATTTTCACCCTGCTGGAGGCGGCTGGCGGGGTAAGTCAGGCGCATAGGGACAACGGATAAACCGGCACGTGCCGGATATGAATAGACATTACCCAATTTGATCGGTTGGAAAATTTAGATTCTGGATTTAACACCTAAGGAGCATGAAAAAGCTATGAAGAAACTCGTAGTCCTCGGGGCTGGATGCGGCGGCACCATGATGGCTAATAAAATGAGAAAGAGTCTTGATCGTAAAGAATGGAGCGTCACCGTCATTGACAAAGACAATATTCACGACTATCAGCCGGGATATCTCTTCGTTCCTTTCGGTATTAACACAGAAAAGGAAATCAGAAAGACCAAACGGGAGTTTATTAAAGCCGGGATTGATTTCGTTATCTCTGAAGTGGTGAATGTTGACTGGGATAAACAGGAGATCAGCACTGCAACGAAAGGCAAATACCAGTACGACATACTGATCATGTCCACCGGTTGCGATGTCCGCCCGGAAGAGGTGGAAGGCCTCGCAGAGACATGGGGCAAGGATGCCTACGGCTTTTACCGTTTCGATGACTGTGTGGCCTTAAAAAAGGGACTGGCGCAGTTCAATGGCGGCAAACTGGTGATCAATATCGCCGAGATGCCGATCAAATGTCCGGTTGCTCCTATTGAGTTCGCCTTTTTAGTTGACTGGCATCTCACTGAGCGAGGAATTCGCGACAAAGTCGAGATCGAATACGTCACCCCCTTGACCGGCGCCTTCACGAAGCCCGTTGCCACCAAGATTCTCACGGAAGCCTTCGATAAGAAAAATATCAAGATCACGCCAAACTTCGCCCTCGGTTCTGTCGACGGCGAAAGAAAAGTGATCCAAGCCTATGACGGCACGGAAGTCAACTATGACATGCTGGTTTCCATTCCGCCGAACTTTGGCTCCCAGGTCATGATCGATTCCGGGGTCGCCGATCCCATGGGATATATACCTGTAGATAAGTACACTCTGCAGCCAAAGGATCGGGATAATGTCTGGGTACTGGGCGACGGGACCAACGCACCGACCTCCAAGGCCGGGGCCGTTACCCATTTTCAGGCTGATATCCTGGAAGAAAACATTATGGCCTTCATCGAAGGCAAACCGCAGCATGCCCGGTCCGATGGTCATGCGACCTGTTTTATCGAATCAGGTTACGGAAAGGGATATCTAATCGATTTCAATTACGATGTCGAACCGGTTGTTGGACAGTATCCGTTCCCGAGCATTGGGCCATTGGGCCTTCTGAAGGATACTGAATTGAATCACATCTCAAAATTACTGTTTAAATGGGCCTATTTCAACCTGCTGCTGGCAGGTACCTGGCTTGGACCGCCTGCACTTGAGCTTGCTGGCAAGCGGTTGGATATGATCCGCAAAAAATAGGTGGCCGAACAAAAAAATAGAACAAAAAAACCCCATGGTAATGACTCTACCTTGGGGTTTTTTGTTCATCGCCGGAGAGGTAAAAAAGAGTTTTCTCTCCTCTCCGGTTGCAACACTGGACGGCACATGCTGAGCGATCAACAGTGGCCGTACAGAAGGTATTTCAACAATGAGAAAGGAGGGAAATCACATTATGAAAAAACTTGTCATTCTCGGCGCTGGATGCGGCGGCACGATGATGGCCAACAAGATGAGAAGACATCTTGATCGTGACGAATGGAATATCACGATCATTGATAAGGACAATATTCACGATTATCAGCCGGGCTACCTCTTCGTACCTTTCGGAATCAATACAGAAAAAGAAATCCGGAAGACTAAAAGAGAATTTATTAAACCGGGGATAGATTTTGTCATCTCGGAGTTGGTCAATGTCGATTGGGACAGGCAGGAAATTGCAACAGCGTCCCGTGGAAAGTTCTCCTATGATATTCTGATCATGTCCACAGGTTGCGATGTCCGCCCGGAAGAGGTGGAGGGTCTGGCGGAGACCTGGGGAAAAAACGTGTTCGGCTATTACCGGTTCGATGACTGCAAGGCGTTGAAAAAGGCGCTGGCGCAGTTCAATGGCGGCAAGCTGGTGGTCAATATTGCCGAGATGCCGATCAAATGCCCGGTTGCACCACTTGAATTCGCCTTTCTGGCCGATTGGCATTTTCATGAAAGGGGCATCCGTGACAAGGTCGAGATCGAATTTGTCACGCCCCTCACAGGGGCGTTCACCAAACCCGTTGCCACCCAGGTTCTGACTGAGGCGTGCAAGCAGAAGAACATCACGATCACTCCCAACTTCGCTCTCGGTTCCGTTGACGGCGAGAGAAAGGTGATCCAGTCCTACGACGGCACGGAAGTCAACTATGACATGCTGGTTTCCATTCCGCCGAATTTCGGCTCCCAGGTCATGATCGACTCAGGGATCGCCGATCCCATGGGATACATCCCGGTGGATAAATACACCCTGCAGCCAAAGGATCGGGACAACGTCTGGGTGCTGGGCGATGGAACCAATGTCCCGACCTCCAAGGCCGGCGCGGTTGCGCACTTCCAGGCAGATATCCTCGAAGAAAACATCATGGCCTTCATCAACGGCGAAGCCCAGCATGCCCGATCCGATGGGCACGCGCTCTGATTCATCGAGTCAGGCTTCGGGAAAGCCTACGTTATAGATTTCAATTACGATATCGAACCGGTTGTCGGTCAATACCCCTTCCCCAGCATCGGCCCCATGGGGCTGCTGCAGGACACGGAAATCAACCATCTCTCCAAACTCATTTTCAAATGGGCCTATTACAACCTGCTTCTGGCAGGGACATGGCTCGGTCCGCCTGCGCTCCAACTTGCAGGCAAACGCATGGATATGATAAAGAAAAAATAGGATCATATCAGACAGGATAGCTGAACCAACGGCCAACGCCGTCGGAGCAGCTATCCTAACAGCGCGTCGACACAGATTCTGTACATCCGCGGACTGCAGTGGCCGCAGACCGATATATGCGTTTGCGTCATTGGGCGGCTGCCGCATGCGCTGCCGATCTTTGCAACAGCATCCTGAAATGCTCCAGGAGGCTGAAAGTCATAAAAATGGAGCCAGCCTCCGGGGCGGCATGCGGCCAGGGCAAGATCCAGATAATCCCCTGCTGTCTTCGGGAGTGGCATAAGCACTCGATCAAAGGTCCTACTCAGTCGGGGTAGAACATCCCGGACATCTCCTTCATACAGAACAACGTTTTGTATGCGTCTGTTCAGGGCAAGACTTTTTTGTGCATAGCTGTGGGCATCAGGGTTTTTCTCAATCCCGACAATCTCCCCTGCCCTGCCAACCGCTGCCAGGATCAACGGAAAGGCAGCGATGCCTGAAAACATGACGAGAACCTCCTCACCGTCTTGAAGGAGGCCGGCAATCCGCTGCCGTTCATGGCTGGTACGGACAGAAAAATACGTCTTTCCCGGATGCAGGCAAAAACGGACGCCGTTTTCCTTGTGAAAAGTCTCGTGCAGATCCTCTCCGCCTATTGTTGTCAGAGCAATGGTTCTGAATTCACCGCTATAGTTTCCTGAACGTTTGGCAACAGTGCGGATGTTTTTCCGCGTCCTGAGGATTGCATCGGCGATGAGGTGTTCTTTGACCTCCAACGGGGGGGGAATAATGATAATCGCGATTGTTCCGATAACATCAAAGGCTCCGACCAGTATCCCGATCTCAGCCTGGGTCAGAACATCCTTCAAGGCCTCTTTGAGTTTCATGGGTACAGTTACCCCTCAGCTTCATCATCACTAGTGTTGCGCAAGAGCTTTGCCAAAGGAAGAGGAAGCAACGTGTAGAGCAGAGACGGCGCGGTGATGTTCCTCTTTCTATTTCCCTTCTTTGTCAAGACCTGCCGGTGTTGGGTGAACATCATCTCCTGCCGCAAAATCTGCAGGCCTGACCGCTATTCCGGATCCCTGCGCCATGATGCTGTTATAGGTCGCAGTCAGCCTGTCCGGCAGCCAGTCCTGCCGGTTTTTACACGTAACCCGTTTACAGAACTGCCCTTCCGTAAGGACATCAAGAAGAAAATCCATATATTCATAATACGAGTTCGGCCATTCAGTTTTCGTGTTCTGGGGGCCATCATACATCCAGATATTTTGCCGATATTCTCCACCGTTACTGACAAGCCTGTACCCCAGGGTCTGATACGTTCTCTGGCCAAGGTCAAGGGGAGGCAAGTGATCGCTGGTGATCAGAATGATGCCGCGCGGATCCATCTCTCTGAGCTTTTTCACATAGTCTGCGACAGCTCCGGCCCGATAGTAGAATTGCTGAATGGCCAGGTACGTCTGTGACCCCTTCCTTACGCCGTCAATATCGACCATGGGGGGAAAACGTTTTGTATCGGTTTGATGGGGCATGTGACCGTAAATTCCAAGGACATAATTCAGAAAAGGACGGCCGTCGGCGATGAGTTTCTGCACATAGGAGAGATTCTGTTCAAAAAGGTCGCCATCGAAGATATAGCTTTCAGGGATATCGTACTTCAGGTAAGTCGGCCTGTTGCCGGCATAGATCGAGGGGAAGTTAACCTCCTGAAATCCAAGAGACCGATAGGCTTTGTCTGAATTAAAAAATTCCGGTTTATAGGGTTGCGTGGCCACGGTCCTATAGCCTGCCTCGGCAAGCAGGTTGGGCAGACAGGGCGTTGGGGAACCATTCAGCATATTGAACTCAGCGGATGAGTAGAGCTTATAAGCCGGAACGCCGCAGAGCACCTCGAATTCGGCCTGGGCCGTCCCGCCTCCAAAGACCGGAGACTGAGCAATATGCATATTCTTTCGCAAGAGAGCGAAACGGGGAGGAGCCGGTGGTGTGCGGTATTGCAGCTTTGCAAACTGCTGCGGATCAAGAAATGATTCCAGAACCAGGATATAAATATTACGTTTTTCCTTCAGAACATCTTGAAGCAGGGACGGTTCCCGTTCCGGATCGTTGACCACGGGCAGAAGACGAAGCCTGTCTAACGCTTCACGTTTATCGGCGGCAAAGAAAAAAAGAGAAATTGTGCGGCCAATCTCCGCCGCTGTCCAGCGATCGGACCAGGGAAGGACTTTTATTCCGAGAGATTCAGCTACCTGCAGAAACTTTCCCGGTATCCTATAGGCGGCAAAAGGGGGCACTGCCGCCAGAAAAAGCAGCAACAACGGGATGATAAACTGCCTGGGTTGACGCTTAAGAAGAATGACAAAGCTCCCTGCCCAGCCAATCAAAACCAGCGATCCAAGAATCTTGAGCCAGAGAGGAGAAACATTCAACCCTTCGGGCAGCAGACTGATATCGTCCAGTTTAAAGATACTCTGCATGAAGATAAAGAAAAGATCCATACCTGCATAGAGGACCACGAAAGGGATCACCGCGATCACGATCCGCCACGGACCCGGACGCATCATATACAGAAGGGAAGCAAACAGCAAAAAGAGATAGGGCAGTTCAAAGCGGAAAGCGATGATAAAATCATTAATGCCGCCAATCATTTGAAAGACCCAGGAAACACCACAGAGAAGCACAGCCAGCAAGAGGTACGGCGCTATCTTCGGGAAGAATTTCTTCAAGAGCATATTCTATTCATTCATTCCATGAGGATGGAGGATGGAAAAAGAGAAAGGCCAATCAACCAGGCAATTTTCCATCGGAACTGGCTAGACTATACGATTCTTATTGACATAGCAATAATTTTACGAAGCGCCTTGGATAAAGGCTCAACCGGAAGATCAGGAATGCCTCCTCCCATCCAGGCTTACACTCAAACCAGAATGGCTGGACCAGAATAAAGCCTTGGCGATACATGAAAGCTCGTTATTGCAGTATGGAATGGCCAGCATCAAAACGAGATGTTCATAGAAAGATGAGAAAAATCTGATTGCAACGCGCTGTTATTCAACCGCCAGATGGTCATCCCTGGTCAGCCACAGTTCTTCCATCCTGTACATGTGCCAGTAATCGTGCATCAGCACGTGCCTGGTAAAAATAAACAGGGTGTAGCATTCATATTCGGGATGAGTGGCGGATTTTTGCCAGATGGCAGAGTCCGCCTCTTCGAGAAGCAACACCTGTTTCTCTCTGTAGTCTGCGAATTGTTCAAGGGCATCCGTGATGTTCATGCGATGAGGCGTTGATGGCCCGTCCGTTTTCGCGGGGGGAATGTAGGGGACAAAAACCGGGTGGTCTTCCTTCATGAATCGTTGAAAACGGTCTAAGCCCATCACCTGCACTTCAGCCAAATGGCTTATATGCTCAGCTATGGTCCAGAATCCCTTGCCTCGTCTCAGATCCAGCCTGTCCTCAGGGATGGAAAGCACCATTGCGGACAGGACTTGCGGAACCCGTCTCAACCCATCTAGAATATCCATTTCTACCGTCATGATCATCTCCCTTTTTTTCTGAAATATCCGCCGTATGATTTTTATTATATATCATGCATACGCATGATGCCAACAATGTCCTGGCCCTAAAATTCTAAAAAAAAGAAGCGCACGGCAGAGTCTTTCGAGGATCATTCCAGGATCCTCGAAAGACGGAGGTCAATCAGAAAGTCTTCAGATAGTTACAAAGGGCTTTATTTTTTCAAAAAACTTAGGGCCGAATCCCTTGATTTTTCTCAGGTCTTCAACTGAGGTGAAATTTCCATGATCCTTCCTGTAGGATATGATGGACTCAGCCTTTTTTTTACCGATCCCTTTGATTTTTACTAATGCGGCCTCATCGGCGGTATTGATATTAATCTTTTCGGTTGCTTCACTGTGGGCGGCCGGGACTTCTGTCACAGACGGAGCGGTTGGTTTTACAACAGAGACATCTTTGGTTGGATCGGGGGAAGCGGCTGCAAACGCAGCTGAAACGGAAAAGGTCAGAACCAGACTCAGCATCATGGCAAACACAAGGTGCATCTTTTTCATTTTTCTCTCCTTTTGTTGTAAAAAATTACGATATTCGCAGGCAATTTACAAAAAGCCCGTCACCCAACCCGATGGGTACAATGCCACCCTAACAGATGGATCAATAAATTGCCCTAAATTTTGAACATTCGCACATAAAAACCAAGAAAAAAATAAAGGCCGCTTTTTAGATATCCAGACGGACCCACCTGGTGCAAAACCGGTGTGCAGCTTCAAGGAGTTTTTTTATATTCTGGCCTTCCTGGGCAATAAGGCAAAGTCCTCCCTGGGCATCAACGGCGATCACCATGCCCGAATGCAAAGTTTCAAGATGCTCCTTCCAGGCAACCGTGACCGGTCCGTGAACAGTCTCCACGTCAAGCTCTCCGTCCTGAAACTGATAGAAAGCCATCTGCGCCATTGCGTGGAACGCATGCTTTGAATGGGCGGAGGCATTGGCCGTCATTGTCCGGATATATCCAGCCTCGCTGATAGCCTTTTCCGGGATAATGATCGCGCTGCCGCACTCCACCCTGCTCTCTGCGGATTCTATGATAATGAATTCATCGTCCAAAGTTTTTCCTGCCTCCTTTTGCAAAGATCATCCCGCATGCTCATCCTCATCTTCATGGTCGAATGGCAGGAAAATTTCAGAATATTCGTGGCCAAAATTCACCTGACAATTTTTTTTACAACTGGATGAGCTGCTTGAATATTTTGCTTGAATTTTAATTAATTATTTGTTAAGCCAAAGTTATAAACGAGCATCGCGTTGAAGTGTTGATCTTTCCTTAAAAGTAAAGTCTGCCCCCAACCGCCAGAGTTCGTTGTTCATCTCAAAGTAATATGTTTATCAACTTGCAGGAATCATCTTTAAGGAGGTTCAATGGAAGCTGTAAACGATAGTATTACTCCCACCGCACCCGATAATTCCTATCATCTTATTGCCGAAATCGATCCGCCCAAGGGAGTTAACCTGGCAGGTTTTCTCAAAACAGCTCTCAGCATCAGAGGCCGAGTGAATGCAGTCCGTGTTACAGACAGCGAACATGCCATCATGCGCATGTCTCCTCTGGCACCATGCCTGACATTAAAGGAACGGCATATTGAGCCGATTATGATTATAACCGGACGAGACCGCAACCGCATCTCTTTCCAGGCAGATCTTCTCATGGCCGCCGCCCTCGGCATCAACAATATTGTCATCAAGGAAGGGCATGACCCTGCAGAAGGCGACCAGCCTGTAGCCCGAACCAGCGGGGACCTGAACCTGCAATCCATGCTTAAATGTGCATTTTCCCTGAATCAAGGCAAAGACCTGGCTGGAGAACCACTTGACGGGGCCACCAATTTTACCATCGGCGTTTCTTTAGATCTCTCAGATGACGTCAAGGTTAACACGGAACGTGCTGAATTTTTCCATGTCATGCAGGATTACGGCGTCAGCTCCGTTACCCTTGGCCCCACGTATGACATAAACATCATTGAACAGTTTTTGCCCGTTGCTGAAAAGACCGGCATGAAGCTTTTCACTTCGGTGATGTTTCTTAAATCAGTGACAATGATCCGTTATCTGAATAATCTTCCCGGAATACCCTCCATTCCCCAGGAGTTCCTGAAAAAAATGATGCAGGCGCCGGTAAAAAAAGATGCCGGCATGCAAGTGGCTGCTGATTTTCTCAGAGAACTCGTTCCGCTGGGTAATGGAATCGTCCTCCTCGCCATTGGTTGGGGAGATAAGTTGCCGGAATTTCTAGATCTCATCCAGCGATAGCAGTTTTCGAGGTTTCCAATATCATACTGGGCGAAAAAAGTCCTCTATGAACTCTGAAATCGTGAAAGGATATTGTGCCCGGATTCTCTTCCTGTCTGCAGGCTTAAACAGGAAACTCGGATCAGGTTGAGAGCAACAGAATAAACGGTGACCAGCGTGGATAAAACACCCCTTCAAAGAGAAACATATACCAGCCTGGGGAAGGTCACTCAGAGGCTTGGTTCAAATATTTATCTTTATCAGATACTTGAACAAACTCCTAATGGTGTGATTATTGTCAGCCTGGACCACCGGATCATCCACGCAAATCCTGCCGCAAACGACTTTTTCGGGGTTCCCTGTAACGGACTGGAAGACCGCCCTCTGGTTGAAGTCCTGGGACCTGACAATGCCGGACTTTTGAAAATGATCAAGGATTTCTTGAATGATCCCGAGAGGACAGAGACATCCCGTCTCAGATCGGAGATCATCACCAATCCGGCCGCCAACTACCGGTACGTCCTCGATTTAGTTGTTGCCTATCTCCCTTCGACACCCGAATATTACCTGATTTATCTTCATGATATTACAACAAAAAGACAGCTCGAAAAGGAACTGCGAAGGCGTAACGCCTTCTTCCACAACCTCATTGATTCCTCTGTTGACTCAATCATTGCAGCGGATATGAAGGGAACAATCATTCTATTCAATCAGGGTGCGCAATCTTTGCTCGGATATAGCGAAAAAGAGGCTGTTTCAAACCTGCATGTAACCGGATTATACCAGGAAAATGTTGCATACGAATTGATCAAACGGATGCGCAGCAATGAATTCGGCGGCAAGGGGAAGCTCTTGCGGCATGAGATCATCATCAAGCACAAGGACGGTCACAATATTCCGGTCAGCTTTTCCGGAGGGATCATTTACGACCACGATCAGGAGATTGCCACCTTCGGGATTTTCACCGATATGAGGGCCATCATGCAGATTGAGGAAGACCTGGAACACACCCACAATCTGCTCATCCAGTCCGAGAAAATGGCTGGACTGGGAAGGCTTGCCGCAGGCGTTGCCCATGAAATCAACAACCCCATGTCAGGGATCATGCTCTATGCCAATCTGCTCCATGAGGAACTGGGACAGGATCACCCCCAGCAAGAGGATCTCAACACCATCATCCGGGAGGCTGAACGCTGCAAGGTGATCGTTGCCGATCTTCTGGAATTTTCTCACCAGACGACCTATGAAATGGAATTGATCGACCCCAATTCAGTGATCCAAAAAACGCTGGGCGTCTTAAAAAACCATCCCCTGTTCCAAAATATCCGGATCGATCTCATGCTTGAAGAAAACATGCTTCCCATCTTCGGAAATTCCATGCGGTTGAATCAGGTAATCATGAACATCCTGATCAATGCGGCCCAGGCCATGGAAGGGCATGGCAGCCTGAAGATCATCAGCAGAACCAGGGCCAATAGGGACATAGATGAGATTATTATCTCCGATACCGGTCCGGGCATAGAAGATGCCCTCCTTGAAAAGATCTTCGATCCTTTTTTCACCACCAAAGCCACCGGGGAAGGAACCGGCCTGGGCCTCTCGGTGTCCTATGCCATCATCAAAGAGCATAAAGGCAGCATCCGAGTCACCTCCGCACCGGAGGGAGCCACCTTCACTCTCCGGTTTCCGGCAGTCATGAATAATCTAATTGGAGAAAATCATGAGCAATAATACCATCAACCCAGAGAGCGGGAATAAAAAATTCCTGAACAAGCTGGAGTCAATGAGGATCGATGTTCATGCCTGCTTTCAGTGCGGACGCTGCTCTTCCGGTTGCCCTGTCTCTGATTTCTTCGATCTCCAGGTCATGGAGGTTGTCCGCCTTGCCTCCTATGGCATGGAGGAAATTCTACTGAAATGTGAAACCATCTGGCTCTGCGCTGCCTGCGAGACCTGCGCCACGCGCTGTCCCAACGATATTGAGATAGCAGCCCTGATGGACGTACTCAGGGCGCTTGCCTTAAAAAAAGGCGTCCCTCCGGCCCAGCCGCGCATCCCCATTTTTCACCAGTCTTTTCTGGATTCCATCAAACACTGGGGCCGGGCTTACGAGGTGGGCATGATCGCCGGCTATAAACTCCGCTCCGGCGACTTTCTGGGCGATATGAAGCTGGGCATGCAGATGTTCATGAAAGGAAAGCTCAGGATAATTCCGCATACAATCAAGGAAAAATCCGAGATCAAAGAGATTTTCTCGGGCAAGGGAAAGGAGTACGACAGATGAAGCTATCCTACTATCCCGGCTGCTCACTCCATGGGACAGCCTTGGATTACGATCACTCGGTGCAGGAAATCTGCAAAAAGTTGGATATTGAGCTGGTCCAGATTCCCGACTGGAACTGCTGCGGCGCCTCGTCGGCCCATATGACCGACCACGAGATCGGCATGCGTCTGCCCATCCGGAACCTGATGCTGGCCCAGGAGGCCGGCAACGATATCCTGGTTCCCTGTGCGGCCTGCTTCCAACGGCTCTGCGCCGCGGACAAGGCAATCCGCCAGGATCCCGAACACTGGGACGTCAAAGAATATAACCGGGATATGAAAATCATCCACATAAGCACCCTGCTCTCCGGCGCGGACCTCTTGAAAAACATCACCGCACTCACCCGCAGGCCGCTTACGGACCTTACCGTCGCCTGTTACTATGGCTGCCTCTCCCTCAGGCATCCCAAAATCACCGGCGCCGTCAACCATGAAAGACCGGAAACACTGGAAAATATTGTCAGGGCCATTGGGGCGAATCCCGTCTCCTGGTCCCATAAAACCGAATGCTGCTCCGGCAGCCTGACCATGGCCAGGCCCGATATCGCCAGGAAGCTGGTGGGCGATATCACGGCTGCGGCCATCAGGGCCGGTGCAAGCGCCATGGTCACCGATTGCCCGATGTGCCAGGCCAATGTTGAAAGCCGTCAGCTCGACAACACGGAAAAAGGTCCCCTGCTGCCGGTCTTTTTCGCCTCCGAGCTCATTGCCGCCGCCTTCTCCGGCCAATACCCGAAAAAACAGCAGAAGCTCCATCTGGTCTCCCCTGACATCGTCACCGACATCTTCCAATATTCCTCAACGGAGGGTACCGCATGAATCCGAATACGACAACCCTGCCTGCGGATACCCACACCGGAGCGATCCTGATTGTAGGCGGCGGCATCAGCGGCATGCAGTCCGCGCTGGATCTTGCCAATTCCGGATTTAAAGTCCATCTTGTCGAACGCTCGCCTGCCATCGGGGGAAAGATGGCTCAGCTGGACAAGACCTTCCCGACCAACGACTGCTCCATGTGCATCGTCTCCCCCAAGCTTGTCGAGGTGGGAAGACACAAAAATATCGAGCTCCTGACCCATAGCGAGCTGAAGGCCCTTGACGGCAGGGAGGGCAATTTCACCGCCACTCTTGTACAGCATGCCCGGTATGTGGACACGGCCCGATGCAACGGCTGCGGTCTGTGCGAAATCACCTGCCCAGTCACCTGCACCTCGTGGTTTCCTGAACAACCGGCCCCCGGCGAAAAAAAGAAAAAACTCAAATCTGTTGAAAAACGGATTATTACCGGACCGGGACAACCAAAGCCCGAGTCCGTGCACCCATGGACCTTTGCGGTTGACGAAGCGGCCTGCCAGAAATGCGGCAGCTGTTATAAGGCCTGCCTCCACAAGGCCGTCATCTGGGAAAAGGGCAGCACAGCAAAGATCATCCCGGAAAAATGCACCGCCTGCGGCGCCTGTTTCGTCGCCTGCCCGGAAAAATTTTCAGCGGTTTCCGCCTCCGATGCCCCGGAGATGGAAAAAAGCCTGGGCGCTGCCATAGTTGCCCGCTCCAATGCCATCAAAGGTCAAATTGCAGGCCAGGACCAGCACGACTGCATCCGCTGCGGCCTCTGTGCGATGATGTGTGAAAAGGTCATGCATATCGGAGCATTGAAGATGGTTGAGGAGGGTATCGAAGCCGGAATCGACATCTGCCAGGTCTGCGGGGCCTGCGTATCCGTCTGCCCGGTGAACTTTCTTGAAATCAGCCGTCTGACCAATAAAATGCCTCGTCCGCTTCTCAACACCTTCAATGAAGCGCTGAATACCAGAAAGCCGATCAATATCTTCTTTCCCCAGGCAGTGCCGCGGGTTCCAGTCATCGATGCCGGAAGCTGCGTTATGCTCAACACCGGGGCCTGCGGAATCTGCAGTTCCGTCTGCGGTCTTGAGGCCATCGATTACAGCCATACAGAATCCGAACTGCAGATCGCTGTCGGCTCGGTGATCTTCTCACCGGGTTTTGAGGTCTTCGATGCAAAAAAACGAGGAGAATTCGGATACGGCCTCTATAAAAACGTCGTCACCAGCATCGAATTCGAGCGGCTCCTCTCTGCCTCCGGACCGACCTCGGGCAAGGTCCTGCGTCCCGGAGACGGCAGCCATCCGAAGAAGATCGCCTGGATTCAGTGCGTCGGCTCCCGCGATCATTCCTGCAACCGCGACTACTGTTCTTCCGTCTGCTGCATGTACGCCACCAAAGAGGCCTTCATCGCCCGTGAACATGACGCCTCCATCGAACCCACGATCTTCTATATCGATATGCGGTCCTTCGGCAAGAATTTCGACGCCTATGTAACCCGCGCCAAAGAAAAGAACGTCCGCTATGTCCGCGCCATGGTCAGCCGGGTTTTCGAAGACCCGCAAACCGGCAATCTCGAACTGCGGTATGTTTCCGAAGGAAAAAAACTGACGGAGACCTTCGACATGGTCGTCCTGTCGGTGGGCATTCAGATTCCTGAAAAGACAAAGGAACTCGCAAACCTGATAGGGATTGCAACGGACGGCTATGGATTTGCTCGAACCGGCTCCTTTACGCCCCTGGTCACCTCAAGGCCCGGGGTTTTCGTCAGCGGCGCCTTCAACGGCCCCAAGGATATTCCGGAGACAGTCATCGAGGCCTCAGCCGCCGCCCAGGCCGCCTCCGCCGGGCTTTCCACGGTCAGAGGCAGCAGAATCACAGAGGAAATCCTCCCCGACGAGAAACCTCCTTCAGCCGATGATGAACTGCGGATCGGGGTCTTTGTCTGTCATTGCGGCGCCAATATCGCCTCGGTGGTCGAGGTGGACAAGGTCGCCGCCTATGCCAGGGGCCTTCCCGGCGTCGTCTATGCCGATCATCCGCTCTACACCTGCTCCCAGGACTCTCAGGAGGCCATCCGGAAAATTATCGAAGAGAATAATCTGAACAGGGTTGTTATCGCGGCCTGTTCGCCAAGTACCCACGAACCGCTCTTCATGTCTACCTTGCGGCAGGCAGGAATAAACAAATATTTCTTTGATATGGCCAATATCAGGGATCAATGCAGCTGGGTTCACCCCACCGAACCGGGACTGGCCACTGAAAAATCAAAGAGGCTGATGCGCATGGCCGTCTCCAATGCAAGTCAGGCCAGGCCCCTGACCGAACTGGAGTTTGCCGTGAATTCAAGTCTTCTGGTCATCGGCGGAGGCATTGCCGGAATGACGGCGGCAATCGAGGCTGCACGGCAGGGTTTCGGCGTCTATCTGGTCGAGCAACAGGGAAGCCTGGGCGGTCAGGCCCAATCCCTGCGATGGACCCGCGACGGGGAGGATATCGGAAGATACGTGCAGGACCTGATACAGCAGGTCCTGCACTCGGAGACGATCAAGATCTTCACAAACTCCATGGTCATCGATCAAAAAGGCTTTATCGGCTCCTTCGAATCGGAAATCATGACCCCTTCCGGCGGCACCAGAAAGATCAGGCATGGGGCTATCCTGGTCGCGACAGGGGCCGAGGAATCGCGGCCGGATCTCTACGGCCTCGACAGCCTTGACGCCGTCGTCACCCAGACTGACTTCGAGATGATGCTTTCCGCAACCGGATCCACGGATGCCGTGAACTCAATCGCCATGCTGCAGTGCGCGGGTTCCCGGGATCCTGACCATCTGGACTACTGTTCCAGGGTCTGCTGCAACCAGGCGGTAAAGAATGCTATTCGTTTCAAGGAGATGCATCCAGGAGGCCGGGTGGACATCCTCTATCGTGACATGCGCTGTTACGGCACAGGAGAGCTCTATTACCGGAAGGCCCGTCTTTCAGGTATCAATTTCATCCGCTTCGACCCGCAGGAGAATCCGGCGGACATCAGGGCCGATGATCAAGGAATCGAGATACGGGTTATCGATCCGTCCATCGGCAGGGCTGTCACGATCCTCCCGGATCTTCTGGTGCTCTCCACCGGGATCAAATCCAGGGATACCGAGGAGCTGGCCTCCATGCTGCGCATCCCAAGAAACAGCGCCGGTTTTTTCATAGAGGCGCATGCCAAGCTCCGTCCCGTGGATCTGCCCAGCGAAGGCCTGTATATGGCCGGCACGGCCCACGCGCCCAAGGACATCTCCGAGACCATCGCCCAGGCCCAGGCGGCGGTGGCCAGGGCGACCACTGTCCTGTCCAAAAAGTCGCTCAAACTCTCCGGAGTGGTCTCGACGGTGGACCCGGCCCACTGCGCGGTCTGCCTCACCTGCGTCCGGGCCTGCCCTTACGGTGTTCCCTTTATCAACGATCAGCATACGGCCGAAATCAACCCCGCCCTCTGCCAGGGATGCGGCATCTGTGTGGCGGAATGCCCGGCCAAGGCCATCACCCTGGGACGGTATCTGGACAGCAATATTGTTGCCAAACTTACGGCCTACACTGAACATGAAACCGCATCGGCAGAAGGAGGACAAGTATGAATGATACCAGCGTTATCATCTTTGCCTGCCGTTACTGAGCATACAGTGCCGCGGACCTGGCAGGTTCGGAAAGAAGATCCTACCCGGCGACAACCAGCATCGTGCTGTTGCCGTGCACAGGGCGAATCGAGGAATCTCTGATGCTCAAGGCCTTTGAAAACGGCGCCGACGGCGTCATGGTCATGGGTTGCCTTGAAGGGAATTGTCATTTTGTCAACGGCAATTTCAGGGCGCGGGCGCGGGTTGCCCGGGTCTCCAGGATCCTGGAGACGATCGGGATAGGGGCAGAACGCATCCGCATGTTCAATTTGAGTGCAGGCGAAGGCGCCAGGTTTGCGGCCTTTGTCAGTGAGTTTACCGATGAAATTCGAAACCTTGGCCCTAGTCCCATCAATGTGGCCAGGCAAGAGCCGGCCAAAATCCCAACAGGAGAGATCAACGTATGATAACCGGTACTCCCAAACCCATTGAAGAGATTCTGCAGATGCTGGAACCATACGACACAATCATTCTGGCAGGCTGCTACGGCTGCGTCACGGTCTGCCGAGTGGGCGGAGAAAAGGAGGTGGAAATCCTCGCCTCCACCATCCGCCTGGCCAGAGAGGCCTCCGGAAAGAAAATCACCATCAAGGAGGTCTGCCTGGAACGGCAATGCGATCCGGAATATATCGAAACCATGCGCCCTTATGTCGAGGACTATCAGGCGGTCCTCTCCATCGCCTGCGGAGCGGGGATCCAGTTCCTGGCGGAAAAATATATGCTCACCCCCCTGCTTCCCGGCATCAACACCGGCTTTCTGGGGGTGACGGAACGCCAGGGAGAATGGGCGGAAAGATGCCAGGGCTGCGGCGACTGCGTCCTCCACCTGACCGGCGGCATCTGCCCTGTTACCCGCTGTGCAAAATCGCTTTTCCATGGGCCGTGCGGCGGATCATCCAAAGGTATCTGCGAGGTCGGCAAGGACGTCCCCTGCGGCTGGCAGCTGATCGTCGACCGGCTGAAATCCCTCAACCAGATGGACAACTACACCAAGCTCAAACCCTATAAAGGCTGGAATACTTCAAGAGACGGCGGCCCGCGCCGAATTTTCAGGGAGGACATGATCTGATGAAATCAGGAAGCAATCTGGAAAAAGTGCTGGCTGCCGGACACTTTTCAGTGACGGCGGAATGCGGGCCTCCTCGCGGAGCGGATCCGGATGTGGTCCGCAGGAAGGCTGCGTTGGTCAAGGGCAATGTCGATGCGTGCAACGTCACCGACAATCAGACCTCGGTGGTGCGTATGAGCTCCACAGCGGGCTGCATGCTCATCAAAGAGACGGGAATCGAGCCCCTGCTGCAGATGGTGGTCCGCGACCGGAACCGCATCGCCCTGCAATCCGATATCCTCGGGGCCTCGGCCCTGGGCATCCGCAACATCCTCTGCCTGTCCGGGGATCATCAAAAGTTCGGCGACGACCCGCAGGCAAAAAACGTCTTCGATATCGACTCGATGCAGCTTATCCATCTGGTGAAAACCATGCGCGATGAGGGGATCTTCCCTTCGGGCAACAAGCTGGAAGGGGCCCCGCAGTTTTTTATCGGCTGTGCGGTCAACCCCTTCGCCGACCCGTTCGATATCCGCGTGCCGCGCCTGAAGATGAAGATCGAGGCCGGAGCCGACTTTGTCCAGACCCAATGTATTTATAATATGGATAAATTCAAGACCTATCTGGATCTGGCCAAAAAGGATGGCCTTCATGAAAAGGTTAAAATCCTGGCAGGGGTGACCCCGCTGAAATCGGCCGGAATGGCGAAGTTCATGAAGAAGATGGTCGCCGGTATGGATATTCCCGATGCGGTGATCAAACGCATCGCCGATGAGCCTAAAGAGAAGCAGGCTGCCAAAGGGATTGAAATGTGTATCGAACAGATTCAGGAACTAAAGGAGATGGAAGGAATTTCAGGTATTCATGTCATGGCTATCGAATGGGAGGAAAAACTGAGTGAAATTATAGGTGGCGCAGGTCTTCTGCCGAGACCGGTTGTCGAATGAGAGAAATACATTATCACACACGATTTTAATGGAGGAAACACATGGCTGAGAGAAAAAAAATCCTGCTGATTGATGACGATCCCGACTTCGTTGAAGCAGTTAAAGTTATAGTCGAAAATGGCGGCTATGATGTCGAGATAGCCTATGATGGTGAAGAGGGGCTCGAGGCAGTGGCTGCCGAGAAACCCGATCTTATTGTTCTCGATGTAATGATGCCGGTGATGAACGGCCACGAATGCTGCGCCAAATTGAAGGCCGACCCCGCCACCGCCAAGATTCCCATTATCCTGCTCACGGCTGTCGCCGACAGGGTTACAACCAGCACCTATACCCACCGTGACATGCTGGAAAGCGAGGCCGAAGATTACATGCCGAAGCCCGTGGAGCCGCAGGAGTTGCTGAAGTTGATCAAGAACTGGCTGAAATAGCCCGAAAGGCCTTGCCGTTGCCCGCCGGTTCGCAGCGGCAAGGCCCTCTTCCGGACCTTCACGGTCCGTCTGTCCTTTAAATGTCAGGGTTATTACTCTCTGCAGCATATGTATTTTTACGGCTTTTCAATGTGATATATTGTTTTCTTAAAATTCAGGACAACTATTATGGCTGAAATCCGTATACTGATCATTGATGACGAAAAGGTTATCCGTGAAGGAGTTGAGCGTGCACTGGCAGGGAGAGGCTATCATATCGAAAAAGCCGAAAACGGAGAGCACGGCATCCAGATGATCAAGGATAAAGGATTTGATATCATCCTTCTCGATCTGATGATGCCGGGAATTGACGGGTTTACAGTCCTCAGCTGGATCAAGGAAAACGAACCGCAGATCCAAGTCATTGTCATCACCGGTTTTGCCACAGTTTCCAAGGCTGTTACCGCCATGAAACAGGGAGCCTTTGATTTTGTCGGCAAACCATTTACTCCCGATTACATCCGGATCGTGGTGGACAGGGCCATCGAGAAACTGACCCTTCAGGCGGAAACCGAAAAATTGCGCGAGGAGATGACGCTGAGCCTGGAGGCCATCAATAAGGAACAAAGCAGGTTGAAGACCGTCTTCAGCTGCATGGCCGAGGCCGTTCTGATTACTGACCGGAATGGCGTTGTGGTCCATCACAATCCGGCGGCAATCAAGATTCTTGAAATCCAGACAGATCCCGTCATCGGCAAACCTCTGTCGGCATCCATTCACGATGAAACGGCTGTCCAGATGGTGCAGGAGGCCATAGCAAACTCGACGGTGGTGACCCGCGAATTTTCGCCGGGCTCCATCTCGCGGAAATTTTTGCGTGCAAACTGCGCTCCGGTCCTGTCGGATAAGGGCAGAGTTCTCGGATCGGTGACCGCATTCGAGGATATCAGCAGCCACAAACAGATCGACAGGATGAAATCCGAATTCGTCGCCATGGTGGCTCATGAGCTGAAAGCGCCTCTGGCCTCTATCGAACAGATGATTTACGCCCTGCAGATAGACTGTGAATATGAAGCGGCCCATTCCTGCAACAGGCTCCATAACAGGATAACGGTCCGCACCAGGGATCTTCTGCGGCTGATCGAAAACCTGCTCAATCTCTCCAAGCTGGAAAGCGGAACGGTGGTCTTCAACCTTGAGCCGATCAAAGGTCACGAGATTATAAAAGACATCGTCGATATCGCCCTGCCCCAGGCAGAAAGCAAGAACATACACGTCCACTACTGCCCCTGTACGGAAGAATGGTGGTTCAACGTGGACTACGATCATATCCGCACCGCTTTCATGAATATTATTTCCAATGCCGTCAAATACACTCCGGAGGGTGGGGAGCTTAAGATCAGCACAACGGTCAACGGCGGACTGGCAAACCTCATTGTCAAGGACTCCGGCATCGGCATCGCCAAGGAAGATCTCCCCCATATCTTCGACCGTTTTTTCCGGGTCAAAGGAAAAGCGACCCGCCACATTACCGGCTCGGGCCTGGGGCTGTCCCTGGTAAAAGAGGTGGTTGATGCCCATAAGGGGTATATCGACGTGCAGTCAACCCCTGGAATCGGAACAACCTTTACCTTGAGTTTTCCGGTGACGGAAGTCTGCCGGGAGGCCTGATGCTCCTTGAGCGCAGAAGGCCCTATCCTGCAGAAATGATTCAAGCAGGAGAGGACCGAGTGCACTTCTGATCTTGCTGCGGAGAAGACTCCATGTTCTGATCCGGCGGCATCGTCCGTATTTCCAGACTTGTCAGCAACTGGAATTCTCCTCTTTTTCCTGTCCCTCTCGCACAGGCCGCCTTTTTTTCTTCTGACCGGGATCCATTGCCTGTTCCTTAAGGCTGGGGTATAATCAAGGATACATTCCTGAAGAAAGACCCAATGCATGCCCCCTTCCCGCTCCGGCAACCGGAGGAACCTTATTGAGGACAGCAACAATCCCCCAAAACCCCTACAAAAAGAGTCATCACCATGGAGAGGACAGAATTCATCAGCCACATTCAATGCGAGGGGAAAGACTATTCGTATTTCGATATCCGGAAACTCGAGGAAAAAGGCCTGTGCACGATCGGCAGGCTGCCGTTCTCTATCCGGATTCTCGTTGAAAATCTCCTCAGAAAACTCGATCATCACGCTGTGAAAGCGGAAGATGTTACAGCCATCGCCAATTGGCAGAAATCCTATCAGGTCCCAGTTGAGATTCCCTATCATCCTGCCCGCGTACTGATGCAGGATTTCACCGGCATCCCCGCAGTCGTCGATCTCGCCGCCATGCGCGACGCAGTCAAAGACCTGGGAGGCGATCCCTCCACGATCAATCCTCTGGTACCCGTGGAACTGATCGTCGATCATTCCGTCCAGATTGACGCTTACGGGAGCCGGGATTGTCTGCTTCACAATGTGGCAAAGGAATATGAACGGAACAGCGAACGCTATACGCTGCTCAAATGGGCACAAAAAAGTTTCGACAATTTCAAGGTAGTGCCGCCCAATTCAGGAATCTGCCATCAGGTCAATCTGGAACATCTGGGCCGGGTTGTCATTGCTGACAAGACTGAGACAGGTCTTCTGGCTTATCCCGACACCGTGGTCGGGCTTGACTCCCACACCACGATGATCAATGGCATCGGGGTTCTTGGCTGGGGGGTCGGGGGGATTGAGGCCGAGGCGGTCATGCTTGGCCAGCCCTATTACATGTCCATCCCGGCTGTGGTCGGGGTGCGACTGACGGGGAAGCTCAATCCCGGAATCACCGCAACGGATCTGGTCCTTGCCATCACGCAGCTGTTGCGCACACATAAGGTGGTGGAAAAATTTGTCGAATATTTCGGCCCAGGCCTGAAAAACCTCTCCATTCCCTATCGCGCGACTATTTCCAATATGACTCCGGAGTACGGCGCAACCGCCGGATTCTTCCCTGTGGACGAAAAAACCCTGGAATATCTGCACCTGACGAACCGTTCAGCTCAGGCATGTCTGACAGAAGCCTATACCAAGGCTGCAGGGCTGTTTTTCATTGACGGGAAGGAACCAGAGTACAGCGAAGTGCTTGAATTCGATCTCTCCTCCGTTGAACCTTCCCTGGCCGGTCCTTCGAGACCGCAGGACAGGATTCCTCTTGCCGGAATGAAGGAGGCCTTTTTCAACATTATGGGATGCGCCTATGACCACGATACCGGAATCAAACATGTGTCTCTCTTCCATGAAGAATCCGGCTGCGAACCAGTCAAGCCCCCGCAATGCATCCCGGCAGAAAAAAGAAATGCGGAAGTGGTTTTGAACGGCACGCCCGTTCCGCTGAACGACGGCAGTGTGGTTATTGCCGCAATCACCTCCTGCACCAACACCTCAAACCCCCATGTGCTTATCGGAGCCGGACTGCTGGCGCAAAGGGCGGTGGCGAAAGGTCTGCAGGTTCCCGTCCATGTCAAGACTTCGCTTGCCCCCGGCTCCAAGGTCGTGATGGATTACCTGGATAAGGCCGGGTTGACCGAAAGCCTGGAGGCGCTGGGCTTTCATCTGGCGGCCTTCGGCTGTACGACCTGCATCGGCAACAGCGGACCTCTCCACCCGGAAATCGAACGGGCCATAAAGGATACAGACCTCAACGTCGCGGCAGTGTTGTCCGGAAACAGGAATTTCGAGGCCCGTATTCACCAGAGCATCAAGTCGAACTTCCTGGCATCGCCCATGCTGGTGGTCGCTTTTGCCTTGGCAGGACGTGTCGATATCGACCTGACCACGGAGCCTCTGGGAACGGGAGTGAACGGAGAGAGGGTCCTCCTGCGCGATATCTGGCCCACGGATGCGGAGATCGATGCGCTGGTTGCAGCTCATGTGAAGGCGGAAGACTTCTCCAGGGAGTATGACAGCATCTTTGACGGCGACGTCTTCTGGGACAAACTGCAGATTGCCGAAAGCATCACCTATGACTGGAAGCCTCAATCCACGTACATCAAAAAACCGCCCTATTTCGATGGTTTCAGCCTCGCGTTAACGCCACGGCACGACATCGCGTACGCCAGACCTTTTTTACTGCTGGGAGATTCCGTGACAACCGATCATATCTCTCCTGCAGGCTCCATTCCCGCGGCTTATCCTGCAGGACAATATCTCAGGACTCAAGGCGTTCCTGCCGAGCAGTTCAACTCCTACGGCTCCAGAAGGGGAAACCATGAGGTAATGATGCGCGGGACCTTTGGCAACATCCGGATAAAAAATCGCATGACAGGGATTAAGGAAGGAGGATACACCTTCAAATATCCTGAAAAAATAGAAATGTACAATTACGATGCGGCAATGGCCTATAAAAAGGAGAACATCCCCTTAATCGTGCTCGGCGGCAAAGAGTACGGGACTGGATCATCGAGGGACTGGGCGGCAAAGGGTGCAGCATTACTGGGAATTAAGGCTGTTCTCGCCGAATCGTTTGAAAGAATACACAGAAACAATCTGGTGGGAATGGGCGTGCTGCCTTTGGTCTTCACACCGGGTGAGAACGCGGAAAGCCTCGGCTTTGATGGTTCTGAAACACTGCACATCGAGAAGGTGGCCGATCTGCATCCGCGTCAGCATCTTCTGATCCGGCTTGTCAAGGCAGACGGGTCGGAGACGGCCTTTACAGCCATCTGCCGTCTGGATACGGAGATAGAGATTTCCTATTTCATGCACGGAGGGATCCTCCCCTATGTCCTTAGGCAACTGGTTAAAAAGGATAAAATGACTGCCTGCTGAGGTCTTTTTACATCTACCCGGAATCATAGATTGTTATTCCCTTTCATAAAAATGAACCCACTCTGGCTTTTCTGTCTGCAATAACTTTGATGGGCGGCCTCTGGTTTTCCTCCTCTCCCCGTTATTTTTGATTCAATTCCTCAACGAAGATTTTTTCCGACGCGATCGGAAAAAATCTTCGTCCTCCTGAATTCGCGAAGCATAACAAACAAACTGCATCATACGCATAAAAACCCATGTGCCTCTTGTGCGTATTGTGGCAGATAGATTTTTTTTATTTTTTTTAAAATTAAAAAATGAACTCTTATTCATTTTCAATATATCTACCTATCTATTCATAATTACACAGTATTACTAAAACAACAAATTATTATTTATTGATACAAAGCACAAATATTGTTGATATATTTGTGCTACATAGTGGTAATTTTGCATAATTCGAACAATTTCTTATTTGACAAATAACGATAATTGAATTCAATTATGCACACTATGAACATTTGGACCAACGGTATGTGCAAAATCTTCGATCGGTTGTGCGGTGCCGTTATTTAACGTTAACGGAGGTAAACATGGCAAAAGTTGGAGTGTATGTCTGTCATTGCGGATCCAATATCGGCGGTGTCGTCGATGTTGAAGAAGTCTGCAAGCACGCTGAAACCCTGTCGGATGTGGTTGTTTCCCGGCAGAATCTCTTTATGTGTTCAGATCCGGGTCAGGAAATAATTCGTCAGGATATCAACAGCGGCCTTGTGGATAAGGTTGTGGTCGCCGCCTGTACACCGCGGACCCATGAACCGATATTTCGAAAGGTGCTTGAGGGCGAAGGACTGAATAAATATTTATTTGAAATGGCAAATATTCGGGATCAAGACAGCTGGGTTCATGCCAATGATAAAACTGGCGCGACAGCCAAGGCCAAACAGATTGTTGCAAGCGCTGTGGCAAAGGCCAGAAATCTACAACCCCTTGAAGATAAGTTTGTCGACGTCACCAAGGCGGCGCTGGTAATAGGCGGAGGTGTGGCCGGCATATTTGCAGCCCTGGATCTGGCCAATATGGGTAACAAAGTCTATCTGGTCGAAAAGGAACCATCTATCGGCGGCGTTATGGCCCAGTTGGATAAGACCTTTCCCACAAACGACTGTTCGGCCTGTATCCTCACCCCGGTCATGGTCGATGCCGGAACCCATCCCAATATCGAGCTTCTAACCTACTCGGAAATCGATTCCGTCGAGGGATATATCGGCAACTTCGATGTGAAGATCCGCAGAAAACAAGCCTATGTCGACTGGGAAAAATGCACCGGCTGCGGCGCCTGCGCCGAGGCCTGCCCGGCAAAGACCCCCGATGCCTTTAATGCCGGACTCAACAACCGCGGCGCCGCCTATATCCACTTTCCACAGGCTGTCCCGAAGAAGGCTGTCATCGACATGGCCCACTGCATCAACTGCGGCGGCAGAACAATCGGTTGCGAGCCGAAGATCAGCAAAAAAACCGGCAAGCCGATCCTTGCACCCTGCGAGAAGGCCTGTCCTGCCGGAGCCATCAACCGTTCCATCGCCGTGGACGAAGGTGGCCGGATTCTGAACGTGCAGGTCGGCGCCATCATTGTGGCCACCGGTTACAAGGTCATGGAAAAAGAAACTTTCAAAAACCTTGCGCCCGACTCCCCCAACGTCCTGACTGCCCTTCAGCTTGAACGCCTGATCTCAGCCACAGGGCCTACCGGCGGCCAGTTTCTACGCCCCAGCGACGGAAAAAAACCGCACACGATCTCTTTTCTCTCCTGCATCGGTTCACGGGATGCGCGGTATCATACCCACTGTTCCCGCGTTTGCTGCATGTATATGATAAAGCAGGCAAAGCTCCTTAAAGAAAAATATCCGGACCTGGAAATCTACATGCATTTCATGGATGTCAGGACCCCCGGCAAGGACTTTGACGAATACTATACCGGCGCTCTCGACATGGGCATCAACATCATCCGCGGCCGGGTCGGCGGCATAGAGATGCTTCCGGAAGGTAATCTTCGCGTCATGGGATACGACGGAAATCTCGCAGCCAATATCGAAATCGATGCGGACCTGGTCGTGCTGGCAACCGCCATCGAGCTGCAGGACGACATTAAACCCTTCGCCCAGAAGCTCAGTCTGACCCTCGATGGTTCAGGATTCTTCAAGGAGCTGCATCCGAAGCTTAAACCTGTGGAGACACCGGTGGAAGGAATTTTCCTGGCCGGTTGCTGCCAGGGCCCTAAAGACATCCCCGACACGGTCGCCCAGGCAAAAGGCGCAGCAGCTGCTGCTGCCGTGCCGCTGTCTCAAGGCAGGGTCAGGATCAATCCCACAATATCCGAGGTTGACCAGGAGAAGTGCAGCGGCTGCGGGATCTGCGAGCCGCTCTGTCCCTACGGCGCCATCAGTTTGCATGCAACCAAGGCCGGCGGCAACCCGCGGTCCCGCATCGAGATGACCCAGTGCAAGGGTTGCGGTGTCTGTACAACAGCTTGCCCGTCTAACGCTATCAGGCTGCACGGTTTCACCGAAGCCCAGATCATGGCGCAGATATGCGCCTTAACTGCATAGGAGGAAAAGATGGGAGTACTTAATCTCACAAAATTAGATAAAAATGAAATAATCAAGAAAGTTATAGAATATGGCGGCAAAGGCATCACCAAATGTATCCAGTGCAACGCCTGCGCTTCAGTCTGTCCGGTTGCCAAGGCTGGCTTCCCGCTCTATGGCCGGCTTCTCTACAGAAAGCTGCAGACAGGGCATTTTGAAGAGATCATAGAGGATTCTTCAAGCTGGGCCTGTCAGGCCTGTAATCGTTGCACGGAAATCTGTCCCCAGGATGCGAAGCCCTTCGAGATAGTCTTTGCCTTCCGACGGATGCAGGCCAGCGAACTTGCGATATCCACATCCGCTTTTACCCCGCTGATGAATCTCCATGCAACCGGCCATTCCGTCTATTCCGAAGCATCGAAAGAACTTCGCGTCAGGGTGGGCCTCAAGGCAGTCCCGGTAACGTCCATCGGCGATGAGGCGGCCCAGCAGGAGATCAGGACACTCTTAGACAACAGCCCGATGGGTGAACTCGGTATTTTTTAGGAAGGAGAAAATCATGAATAAATGCGGAATGTATTTGGGATGCAACATCCCGTTCAGGGCCCCCGATATCGAGCAGTCATTCTACAAAGTGTTCCCAGCCCTCGGTATTGAAGTCGTCGACATGGAAGGCGCCACCTGCTGCCCCGCGTGGGGCACGGCGCCGTCCTTCGATATCGACACCTGGCTTGCTGTCTCCGGACGAAATATCACCATTGCGGAGCAGAAAAACGTCGATATCATGACCGGCTGCAACAGCTGCTTCGGCGTGCTCAGCGAGGCCCGGCATATGATCAACCACGATCCCGAACGGAAGAAGACCGTCGACAAAAATCTTGGACTGATCAACAGAAAATTTCAAGGCACCTCGGAGATCTACCACGTCTCGCACATATTGTATAAAAACGTCGGTATCGAAAAGATCAAAGAAAACCTTACCTATTCACTGAAAAATCTGAAGATCGCGGTCCAGCCTGGCTGCCATATTCTCTGGCCCTCCGAGGTCATGGCGGTAAAGGAGAAAAACTCCTTTTTTCCCACCATTCTCAAAGAACTTTGCCAGGCTCTGGGCGCAGATGCTCCCCATTACAGCAAGCTGAACGCCTGCTGCGGCATGGGAGCCATGCGTAGCACCGATCAGATCCGTTCTCTCGGACTTGTGAAGGACAAATTGATCAGCATGCAGGAGGAAATTGCTCCGGATATGATCGTTACCACCTGCTCATCCTGCTATCTGCAGTTTGACGGCGCCCAGAAGATCCTGAAAGAAAAGGGAGAAATCGATTTCGAGATCCCGGTCTTCTACTATACGCAGCTCCTGGCGCTCTGCATGGGATTTGATCCGAAAGAGGTGGCGGCCATCAGCGAAACACCGCGGGATGCTATCATTGAAAAAATTCAGAGCGGACAACGCCTGGCCAATTAGGAGTTCATCATATGGAATTCGTACCCAATATCATAGGATTCGCCTGCCAGTGGTGTACCTACGCAGGCGCCGATCTTGCTGGAAATCTCCGTTGCAAGTATCCGCCCACCGTCAAATTGATCAAGGTCCCCTGCTCCGGCCGGGTCAAGCCTGAATATGTCATGCAGGCCTTTGCCCAGGGCGCTGACGGCGTTCTTGTCGGCGGCTGCCATTTCGGTGACTGTCACTATAAAGACGGCAACCACAAAACCAGAAACAGAATGGATATGCTGAAATCCATGCTGGGCGACCTGGGTTTCGACCCCCGCCGCTTCCGGCGCGAATGGATATCCGGTGCGGAAGGGAAAAAATTTGCCGAAGTCATCACGGACTTCACCAGGGAACTGGTGGAACTCGGCCCCAACCCGCTCAAAGAAGGAGAAAATAATGGCTGAAAAAGTAAAGGTCGGCTTTCTGCTGTTGGGCGGATGCGCCGGCTGCGAGATGTCGGTTGTGGATTTGTCGGAAAAGCTGGTGGACGCCCTGGAGCATCTGGAGGTGGTATTCTGGGCTCCCACAGTCGCCGACGTCAAATATAACGAACTGTCATCCATGGAGGATAAGTCCATCGATGTCGCCTTTATCGATGGAATGGTGCGGCTTGACGAGCATATTCACATGGCCAAAATCATGCGGGCGAAGGCTAAGACCTTGATTGCCTTCGGTGTCTGCGCAGCCTTGGGCGGTACCGCCGGGCTCAGCAGCCTGCATACCAAAGACGAGCTCTTTGAGAAGGCCTATAAAAATACGCCCTCCACGGACAATCCGGATAACATCTTTCCACAACCCCGTTGTCTTGTAGACGGCAAATACGACCTCACCCTGCCTGCCTACGAGGATAAGGTCCGCACCTTAAATCAGATTGTCGATGTGGATTACTATATAGGCGGCTGTCCGCCCCACTCTTCTCATGTCGGTATCGCCATCGGCGCCCTTGTCAGCGGTCAGCTTCCGCCTAAAGGTTCATGGATCACCAACGGCAAGGCAGTCTGCGATGTCTGTAAACGCAATCCCGTCAGGAAAAATGACAGCAAAGAAAACCGGACGATGCTCAGTAAAGTCCTGCGCACAACCGAAGGAACGCCGGATACGGAAACCTGCCTGCTCCAGCAAGGCTATATCTGTTTTGGAGCGATTACCCAGGGAGACTGCGGCGGCTCCTGCCTGAAAGTCAATATCCCCTGCCGCGGCTGCGGCGGTCCGATCCCCGGCAATGAGGACTATGGAGCCCAGGCCTTGAGCACTATCGGCTCCATCCTCAAAGACGAAACGGTTACTGCCGAGCTGATGTCCAAATATCCCAACCTGGCCAAGTTCTTCTATCGTTACGCTCTGCCTTCGGGCACGCTTCCAAAGAAGATGTAAGGAACGAGACACAGACCTATAAGGAGCACTCCTGTGAAAAAAATAGAAATTAATCCCATGACCCGGCTTGAAGGGCATGGAAAGATAGCAATTTTCCTTGATGATAACGGCAACGTCGACGAGGCCTTCTTCCAGGTTGTCGAATTCAGGGGCTTTGAGAAATTCCTGGTTGGCCTGCCCATCGAGGAGATCCCGAGAACCGTTTCCACCATCTGCGGGGTTTGCCGCGGCGTGCATTTCACTGCCGCCATGAAGGCCTCCGACGGTGTCTACGGCGTGCAGCCGACGTCAACCGCCAGAAAACTGCGGGAACTGTTCTTCAATGCCCATTATGTTGAAGACCATGCCGTTATTCTCTATGCGCTCGGACTGCCGGACTTTATCGTCGGCCCTTCAGCGCCTGCCTCTCAACGCAATATCGTAGGCCTTATCAACGTTGTCGGCGCCCAGCTGGGCCGCGAAGTCCTGAAGAAACGCGGCTATGCGGTGAAGATATTCGAGATGCTGGGCGGCAAGCCCAACCATCCGGTTGCCGCGATTCCTGGAGGCTGGTCCAAGACGCTCAACGAATCCGAACGGGCGCAGATCGAGGAGTGGTCGCATGAGCTCATCGATCTGAGCAAGGTGACCCTGAAGGTCTTCGAGGACGTGGTGCTGAGCAATCCGGCCTATATGGAGCTGGTCTGCGGCGATATGTATAAGGTCCCTGTCAACTATATGGCATCCACCGACGAGAACGGCATGGTGGCGCTCTATGATGGAATCCAGAAGGTCATCGATGTGAACGGTAATCAGATAGGCTCCTTCACCGGTAAGGGATACATCGATCATATCGCCGAACGGGTTCTCCCCTGGTCCTACCTGAAGATGCCGTACCAGAAAAAAATCGGATGGAAAGGCATTGTCGAAGGCGAGGGAACCAGTCTCTACAGTGTTGGCCCCCTGGCCCGCTTCAATGTAGCAAACGGTTTCACAACCCCCCTTGCAAATGAAGAGTATAAAAAATTCTTTGCCACATTGGGCGGGAAACCCGTCCATAATATCCTGGGATATCATTGGGCCCGTGCCATCGAGCTTCTCCACTGCTCAGAGCGGTGCCTTGAGCTTTCCCGCGATCCGGAGATAACCGGAAGCGATGCGCGGGCACCGCTTGGCGATGTCACAGGGGAAGGCGTCGGCATTATCGAGGCACCCCGAGGCACCTTGATCCATCACTACAACACCGACGAGAAAGGTATCGTTACCGATGCCAATATCGTGGTTGCCACCACCAACAATAAAGGCCCCATCAACCTGGCAGTAAGAAAGGCCGCCAAGCATTTCATCAAAAACGGCATTGTGAATGATGGCATTCTGAATCATGTGGAGATGGCCTTCCGTCCCTACGATCTCTGTCTTGGCTGCGCAACCCATGCCGTCAGACCCGGCTCGTCACCGGTCGAGGTTGTAATCTACGATAAAAACAAGGAAGTTCTGCAATCCCTGCGGAACTTCTGACCTTCTGCAGGCGGGGTTCTGTCCGTCAGGACCCCGCCCGGAGTATCAGATGCAATCAAAATCTCTTGTCTGCGGAATCGGGAACCCCATGCTGAAAGATGATCGTGCGGGTATCGAGGTGGCGGAACGGATCGAGCAGTCGGGCCTGGCTGTGGACACCGAAATCATCTACGGTGTCGGGTTTGAGGTCAATGACAAGATCATGGGTTATGACGATGTGATCATTATCGATGCGGCCAAGGTCGGCTATCCGCCGGGAACTATCACCGAAGTGACAATCGAGGAGATTTTCACCGATCACAATCTGGTTACATCCCATGCCGTCACACTGGGTTCGACCCTGAAGGTGGGCTACGAACTCTTCCCCGACGAGATGCCGAAAAAGCTTCGAATTTTTCTTATTGAGGCCGAAGACTATTTCGAGTTCACCAAGCAATGTTCCCCCAGAGTCACCGATGCCATCGAGAGGCTTGTCGAGCTGATTCAGCAGTATTTTGCCGAGAAATCATCCATTCCAGCACCTTGACAGGAATCCTGCCCGCCAGCGCCCGGCAGGCAGGATCACCTCGTTGCTTCAGTATGGCCTGACTCCTTCAAAACGAGATTGCCGCAAAGTAATCCAAAATCTATATATTGATATTACAATGCTGTATATACGTATTTATCAGCGCGTTCATCTTGGCAACAATTGCCCCTGTCAAGGGCTATCCTTTGGATCCCAGACGGAGTCCGCCATGAATAAAAACCGTCTCACCTGCCATGGCCTGATTGCGGTAAAGCTCGGCTACCAGACTGACCACCTCTTCCGGTTCAATAAGACGGTTGATCGGCACCTGGCCTAAAACTTGCGCAAGGACCTTTTCATCCATTTTTTTTACCATGGCAGTCCCCACATATCCGGGTGCGATAGCCATACAGCGAATCCTGTCGGCAAATCCCCGCCTGAAGAACTCTGCTGTCAGCACCTTGGGCATCACAGCTATTGCGGCCTTCGATGAAGCGTAGTTTATCTGCCCCGCAGTACCCAGCGAACCGGTGGAAGAAACCAGGCAGACCAGTCCCTCGCAGCCATTGTTCACCATTCTCTCCACACATGCCCTCACTGTCAGAAATACTCCGGTCAGATTGATATCGATGACCTTCTGAAACTGATCCAGCGACATCTTGCCGGTCACCTTTCCCGTTTCACGATCCGTTTTTATAAAAAGACCGTCACTTGTAATCCCCGCAAAAGGGGCTACAAGATTGATCGCGCCAAAGGCGGCAATGGCATGATCTGCGAGTTTTTCGCAATCTCCCTCATCTGTGACGTTGCAACAGAGTGAGGTTACAGACGGACTGATTACGCGAAGTTCCGCCTCTGCCTGTTGAAGCGGCCCTTCAGCCACATCGGCTATCACGACCTTGCCGCCCTCCCTCAGCCAGAACTCGGCCAAGGCCCTGCCAATACCGCTGCCGCCACCTGTGATGACAGCCACTGCATCAAGAATTGAAAGCATGTATTTCTCCTTATCGGCCTGCATCGGCCCTGAATTGGAACGGTGACACCCCTCATCTGACAATCATAAGACATACAGACAGACAAGCATAAGCAAATTTCACGCCAGCATTCACCCTCCCGTCTGCGGTATCGATCATTCTGGCATTTTTTTTGCTTTACTGCTTGAAAGTCTTCCTCGCCCCTGGGGCATGAGCTGGCAGTTGGGGCCTTGGACCTGCGTATACCGCTCGCCTGGGCATCACTATTAACGAAAACTACAGTCTAGCTATTCTTATGAAAAAACAACCTGCTGCATCTGTTGAAACAGAAATTATCCCTCCGGTATTTTCAGCCCTTTTCAAAAGAAAAGAAAAAGTAGTATCGGTGAAGGAGGCCGTTTCCCTGATACATGACGGAGACACCGTTGCCACCGGCGGCTTTGTCGGCATCGGTTTTCCTGAGCATCTGGCAGTAGGCCTGGAAGCGCTATTTCTTGAAAGTTCCCACCCCCGGGATCTGACCTTTGTCTATGCTGCCGGTCAGGGAGATGGAAAAGAGCGGGGACTCAACCATATGGGACATATTGGCCTGGTTCGCCGCGTTATCGGCGGTCATTGGGGACTGGCACCCAAACTGCAAAAACTGGCCGTTGAAAACAGGATTGAAGCCTACAACCTGCCTCAGGGCGTCATCACCCACCTCTATCGGGATATTGCGGCCAATAAGCCCAGAACCATCACGGCCGTAGGACTCGGAACCTTCGTCGATCCGCTGAACGGAGGCGGAAAGATCAACGAAATAACAAAAGAAGACATCGTTGAACGCGTCCGGTTCGATGAAAAGGATTATCTTGCCTACAAGACTTTTCCGATTAATGTCGCCCTCTTGCGAGGAACGACCGCCGACACTGACGGCAATATAACCATGGAACATGAAGCGCTGACCCTGGAAGCCCTGGCTATTGCAACCGCCGCCCACAATTCCGGAGGCCTGGTCATCGTGCAGGTTGAAAGGGTGGCCGAGCGCCATAGCCTCAACGCCAGAGATGTAAAAATTCCCGGAATTCTTGTTGATTATGTCGTCGTCTCCCCTGCTTCCGAGCACTGGCAAACCTTCGGAACCCAGTACAATCCCTCGTACAGCAGCGCAATCAGAATTCCTGCCACCTCCCTGCCGAAAATCGAGATGAGCGACCGTAAAATTATTGCCAGGAGGGCGGCGTTGGAGCTTACTCCAAACAGCATTGTCAACCTGGGAATCGGGATGCCCGAAGGGATATCCAATGTTGCGAACGAAGAAAATATCCTTGATTATTTTACACTTACAGCCGAACCGGGCGTCATCGGAGGACTGCCTGCAGGCGGACTCAATTTTGGCGCGGCACTGAATACCGACGCCTTAATCAGTCAGCCGTCGCAATTTGATTTTTATGACGGCGGAGGTCTGGACCTGGCTTTTCTCGGTCTTGCACAGGCCGATCAGGCAGGAAATCTGAATGTCAGTAAGTTTGGGACCCGCCTTTCCGGGGCCGGCGGCTTCATCAATATCAGTCAGAATGCCAAAAAAGTCGTCTTTGTCGGCACATTTACAGCAAATGGGCTGGAAATTTCCGTCCGTGAGGGAAGGTTGGTTATTGAAAAAGAGGGAAGGGTTCAAAAATTCGTCCCCCACGTTGAACATGTCACATTTTCAGGTCCTTACGCCATGACAAAAGGGCAAACCATTCTCTATATCACCGAACGCTGCGTTTTCTCTCTATCCCCGGAAGGACTTGAACTGAAGGAAATTGCTCCAGGGATCGACCTAAAAAAGGATATCCTTGGCCAGATGGGGTTTCGACCTGTCATCAAAGACACGCTCAAGATAATGGATATGCGAATCTTTATGCCTGAATCCATGGGACTGCGCCAAGGAAGTGAATAACGATAGGAGGAGGCAAGGGAAAAGACGTGAATATTGCGTTTCCTTCCCAAACAAGCAGTTGCGTGCACCCCTTGACTCGCAATATCGCCTTATAATGACAGTCCGTGTTTTTTCATCTTTTTGTAGAGTGAAGTCCGGTGAATTCCCAGCAAATCGGCTGTCTGGGCCTTGTTGTTCCCCGTTTTTTTCAACGCGGCAAGGATAGCCCTTATTTCAGTATCGGCTTTAATATCACGAAATTGTTTTATATTTCCATCTACTTCTGTCGGAGGTGCCTCTTTTTGCGCGAAAGGCAGATCAGATATCCGAATCTCGCCTCCCTGCATGACCAGCAGTGCGCGTTCCAGGATATTTGACAGCTCGCGGACATTACCCTGCCAAGGATGCGTGGTAAGCGCCTGCATGGCTTCAGAACTGATTGTTGCAGCAGGACATCCATTTCTCTGCGCAAGTTTCGTCAGAAGATACGAGGCAATTGGTATAACATCCTCCGGCCTCTCTCTGAGAGGAGGAATGCGCAGAGAAATAACATTTAACCGATAAAACAAGTCCTTGCGGAAATTCCCCTTGACTATAAGGCCTTCAAGATCCTGATTGGTGGCGGCAATGAGTCTGAAATTCGAGCGGATCAGCGTATTTCCCCCTATCCGCTCGAAACATTTCTCTTCCAGAACCCGAAGGAGTTTAGGTTGCATTTCCAGGGGCATATCACCGATCTCATCGAGAAAAATCGTACCCTGATCGGCCATTTCGAATTTTCCCGGCTTGCCGGTGGCAAGGGCCCCGGTAAACGCGCCTCGATCATACCCGAAGAGCTCGGATTCAAGCAAATCCTTAGGGATGGCCGCACAGTTGATATGAATAAAGGACTGCAGTCTTCGTGGACTGGCATGATGGATGGCCTGGGCAAAAACCTCCTTGCCGGTTCCACTTTCTCCGGTAAGCAGGACGGGTGAGGAATTGGAGGCAGCCATCAAGGCCTCTTTTTTTAGATTGACGATAGCCGGACTGGTTCCAAGGATACAATCCAAGGTAAACCGGGTCGACCTGAGCTTCATCAACTCCTTCTCATACGACCTGACTTTTGATTCAAGGGAATGCAGTTTTTTTGAAAGTTTCACCACCTCGCTGATATCCTGGAACATCACAAGACCGAAAACGGCTACAACTTTATCTCCTTTTTTCAAAGGGATACGGTGTACGATAATATTCTGCCCCCTGATCATCTGAATCTGGTTGATCTCAGGGATACCGGTTTTTCCGACAACATGCATTCGGGAATTTTCAACGACCTCAGAACAATGTTTTCCGACGCTTTTCTTGGCATCCATACCAAGGAAATCAGCATAGGGCTTATTCAAATGCGTAACGATACCATCAGAATTGGTGATCATTGCACCGCTCGGTATATTATCAAAAACCAGATTAAAGAGTTCCAACTGATCAGCTATCTTCCTGAAATCAAGATGTTGCAATATATCCTTCATACATCTCCTTTCCCGGTCCTCTGCAAGAGGTCTTTTTCCCCGTGCGTATGAACCGGGGTATTCTGCCTGATTCCGCCTGAACACGCGACATGTAGCCTTTTTGATACACAATTCCGAGCCTTTTGTCTACACAAAGGAGAAAGTCGACAAAATGAACTGCAGGATTTCAGCATGAGGGATGCTCAGACTGATAATTCGAAGATATTTGCCGTTGAGAAGAGACCTGATCGCGGCTGTAATACGTACCCTGTCCTTTTTTATGTGCATTGGCGTTCACTGAATGAAAGAGAAGCGGGAACTGCGGAAAGAGAAAGAAGGAATATCAGCGCATCTCTTCACTGCATCAGGACATGTATCCCTTTACTTCCCTCACTGTTTCATTCAGCAGAAGACGGAGATTCAATTTGGTCTAAATTTCCGAAATACAACCATATTGATTACATTTACTTTGGTTTTTCCCCACAACTTCCAACACAATCGAGACTGACGAGAACCATATAAAATCAATATGATATGATGATTAATCCTTTAATTGTCCCAATAATACTGGCACACCTATTGCTATATCAGGATTATGGAAGCGTTGAAGAGAAAAAAAAAGCCTAAAAGGAGGAAATTGGCAGGATTTGCGACACCTTTGCCGTGGCATCAATGATGTGAACCATGAGCAAAACTCAAGGTACATGAATTGCGTCACCGACAGAAATCAAAAAACTATGAATGGAGTACACTATCTATGGAAATTATCATAATTTTGTTGGCGCTGGGTTTTCTCATGTTTGTAGCCTATAGAGGCTTCAGTGTTATTTTGTTTGCTCCTATCTGTGCATTGTTTGCTGTACTGCTCACCAACCCGGGACATGTCCTGCCGTTTTATTCGGGAATTTTCATGGAACAGATGGTTATTTTTGTGAAATTATATTTTCCCGTCTTTCTGCTTGGAGCCATCTTCGGCAAGGTGATCGAGATGTCCGGTTTTGCCAAATCGATCACGCATGCCATTATCGGCATAGTCGGCGCCAAACGCGCCATGCTGGCCATCGTTCTGGTCGGCGCCACACTGACCTACGGCGGTGTCTCTCTCTTTGTCGTCGCCTTCGCCGTGTATCCGTTTGCAGCTGAACTCTTTCGGGCCGCCAATATTCCAAAACGCCTTATCCCTGGCACGATAGCTCTGGGGGCATTCACCTTCACAATGGACGCCTTTCCCGGCACCCCGCAGATACAAAACATTATTCCTACCACCTTTTTCAAGACCAACACGTGGGCTGCCCCGTGGCTGGGATTGATCGGCGGTCTCTTTGTCTTTATACTTGGCATGACCTATCTTGAATGGCGGCGGCGTTCAGCCTTCAAGGCCGGTGAGGGATACGGAGAGGGACATACTCAAGAACCGGAGCCCTTCTCCTCCGACACTTCCCTCCCTAATCCGTATCTTGCTGTGGCTCCTTTGGTGCTGGTAGGCGTTCTCAACAAAGTATTCATCAATCTCCTTCCCCTCCATTACGGCACTGCTTTCGATTTCACCGCGACCGGGATAAAAGCGGTTGCCAAGGTCGCCTCGATCGAAGTGGGAAAACTCGTCGGCATCTGGGCTGTCGAAGGCGCGCTTCTTTGCGGTATCCTGTTGGTGCTTGCCTGCAGTTTGAGCCGCATTAGAAAAAATTTCAATGTAAAAATAAATAGTTCTATTGCCGGTTCGCTTCTCGCCACCATCAATACCGCCTCAGAATATGGATTTGGCGCCGTCATTTCCTCCCTTCCCGGTTTTGCCGCGGTCAAAGACCATATCGGCGCAACGTTCACCAATCCGCTGGTCAACGAGGCCGTAACAACAACGACCCTTGCCGGAGTCACCGGTTCAGCATCCGGCGGCATGAGCATTGCGCTTGCGGCCATGGGACAGACCTATCTTGAACAGGCACAGAAACTCGGAATCGACCCTCAGGTACTGCATCGTGTAGCTTCCATGGCAAGCGGTGGCATGGATACCCTGCCCCACAACGGAGCAGTCATAACCCTGTTGACGATCACCGGTCTGACGCACAGGCAATCCTATAAAGACATCTTTGCCTTGACCTGTCTCAAGACAATAGCCTGTTTTTTTGTCATCGGTATCTATTCCGTCTTCGGAATCGTGTGACATCCCCACCTCCCCGCCGGCGTTCATAAAAGACGATCAAAAATTCCGGCGCATCAAATCATACCTGCCTCGTAGCCATTGTAACGGGCACGAGGCAGGTCTTCTTGGACTGCACAAGACCCGTACCAAAGAGAAAAGAAATGGCGCCGGAAAATTGGCAAGCGCTTTAGTGTGCAATCTGCTACCAATAAGGGATCTTGTTACAGGACACTGCAAGGAGCAGAAAGAAGCCGATTCGTTGGAGCAGTATTCCCGGAGGGAGAGTGTAAAAATGTGAGGGTGCAATGAAAATCATTGTTTTAAATGGAAGCCCTAAGGGTGATGTCAGCGTCACTATGCAGTATGTCCATTTTATACAGAAGAAATTTCCCCTGCATGAACTGAAAATTCTTCATATCTCGCAGCGCATCAAGGCAATCGAAAGAGAAGACGCTATCTTTCGGGAAATTATCAGTGAGGTTCGGTCTGCAGAATGTGTGTTATGGGCTTTTCCCTTGTATTTTCTCCTGGTTCCATCCGATTACAAACGATTCATCGAACTCATCTGGGAGAGAGGAGCAGAGGATGCGTTTAAGGACAAGTACTCGGCATCTCTGAGTACATCTATCCATTTTCATGATCACATCGCCCACAATTACATCAATGCGATCAGCGATGACCTTGCCATGAAGTTTGCGGGGATCTTCTCCGCCGCCATGTATGACCTTCTGGATGTGAAAGAAAGGAAACGATTGACGTTGTTTGCCGAACATCTCTTTGCCCTCATCGGGAACAACGTACCGAGGCCGAGAAACTTCCGTCCGTTGGTCCACAGTACTTTCGAGTATGTGCCTGGAGATATTCAGGATAAAATCAGTCTCGGCACTCAAAAATTGGCAATCCTGACGGACTCCACGGCTGAGGGGACGAATCTGGGACGGATGGTTCGCCGCTTTGCAGAATCATTTTCCGGTGAAGTTGAGGTGATTGACCTCAATGAGATAGAGATCAAGGGAGGATGTCTGGGCTGCATTCAGTGCGGATACGACAACAGCTGCATCTATGGCGAGAAGGATGGGTATGTCGAGTTCTTCAATACGAAAATCAAGAGAGCCGATATACTCGTTATGGCTGGATCAATCAAAGACAGATATTTGTCGTCACGGTGGAAACTCTACTTTGACAGGAGTTTTTTCAATAATCACGTCCCCGTGATGCAGGGCAAACAACTTGGATTTATTTTCTCCGGGCCATTGAGCCAGATTCCCAATCTCAAACAGGCGCTTGAGGGATTTTTCGAGGTCCAGCAGGCCGGTATTGTGGATTTCGTCACTGATGAACGGAGTGATTCCGCCGAAATCGATACCCTTTTGCTGAGCCTGGGGGAACAACTTCTCTGCTCAGCAAAAGATGGTTATGTAAAGCCAGCCGGTTTCCTCGGTGTGGGCGGCAAGAAAATCCTCAGAGATGACATCTACGGTCGCTTGCGATTTCCTTTTCAAGCCGATCATATTTTCTTCAAGGAAAACAGGTTGTACGATTTTCCACAAAGAGATTACAAATCACGTATTGCAAATGCAATTATGCTGCTTGTAACCAAAATACCCTCGATGCGAAAAGAGATCTATGTCAAGCGGATGAAAACGGAGATGATTAAGCCGCTGCAAAAGGTTTTGGAAAAAGAATGAAACTGCGGCCTGCCCTCTGTCTATGAACCATCGAGCCTGCTCCTCCTTTCACTCCCCGCTCTCTCCCCGGCAAACAAAAAAGGACCCACAACCTAAGCTGTAAGTCCTTGATTTATTGGAGCCACTTAACGGAATCGAACCGTTGGCCTGCGCTTTACGAGAGCGCCGCTCTACCATCTGAGCTAAAGTGGCGTCGGAATCCGGATGGCACTTCCCCTGTGAATCCCCGTGCTGTTCTTGCTATACGGCCTGAGGCATCTCTTCATTTTTTGAATACCAAAATTTCCGATATACCCCAGAGCCATTCCAGTTAGAGGTATATATCAGGTCATTTTACAAAATTCAATGATAATGCTGCCTCTGGGCAAAGATCATTGCATATTCCTCCCCTTCAGGATTTCAAGGGGAATCCTGACAGCGTCTTCTCCATTCGGAGAGGTCAATACTCATTGTGGATCGATGAAAAAAACTAGTGTTTTTTTAACCTGATCATAATAATCGCAAGGTAAAAAAGAATCATGCATGTCACGTTGTAAAAAGAGCGTTTTTTGAATACGAAATCGGCATGAAAGCGAACTTGGTCCAACACCTATAAGGAGAAATGAAATGCGCAACGATCTTTGTAAAAAGTATAGACCATCCGACGATGAAGAATATATGTGCAGGAATCATTGTGAATATTTCAAAAATAAGCTGCTGGCATGGCGTAAGGAATTGATATCGATGTCGGAAGTCTTCCTGGAAGAACTAAAAGAAAACGGCATGAGACATGCGGATATCATCGACCAGAGCGCATCGCAAACGGAGATCCTCATCGATTTCTCTGAGCGGGAAAGACAGGGGCGGCTCTTGCAGGAAATTGATCTGGCTCTGGACCGGATTGAGCAGGGAGTCTATGGGTATTGCGAGATCACCGGCGAAGATATCGGTTTAAAACGCCTGGAGGCCCAGCCAGTTGCTACACGCTGCATCGAGGCCCAGGAAGAATTTGAGCAATCAGCCAATGCCAGAGTACGCGCCATTGCGGTATGCTGATCTATATCCAGAAATTTTCGGCACCTGACGCACATTGGACACGCAGATACTTTCAGCTCTGTTTTGTCCATGTGCCAGGACGATATTTCGGTCCGGGCAGGCAATCAATACCGCAAAGTTGCACTATCCCTGACGTCTTGAGAAACGGCAAATAACCGGCAACACCCCTCAAGGAAAGGTTGTTACCGGTCATTATTTACTGAATAAATCTATAGATAGAACAGGAATTTATACTATTAAAGCAATTCAAGTCCTGAAAAGAAGTAGCCCATCTCGAAAGCGGCGGTCTCCGGGGCATCGGAACCATGCGTGGCGTTTTCACCTACGGATGAACCGAATTCACGGCGCAACGTGCCTTCGGGGGCAGCAGCAGGATTTGTGGCGCCCATCAGATCACGCCATTTCTTAATGGCATTCGCAGCCTCAAGGACCATGACGACGCAGGGGCCGCTGCTCATGAACTCAGTCAGTTCACCGAAGAACGGTCTTTCCTTGTGGACATAATAGAAACCTTCGGCCTCTACCTTGCTCAGATAAAGTTTTTTCAATCCGACGATTTTAAAACCTTCGGCATAAATCCGGGCAATGATCTTGCCGGCGTTTCCGGCAGCAAACGCATCCGGTTTGATGATCGCAAATGTTCTTTCCATATCAGCAGTTCCTCCGCTTTATTGTTTGTCTAAACCAGCTTTGCTGGACCGAATGACCAGCCTCAACGAGATATGAAAGCTCGTTATTTCAGTATGGCATGGCCAGGGTATTCAGATACTTCCATAAAGGCACCTTGAAAAAATTTCGAGAAGAAAGCCATCGTGATCCACCATCTCGAAGGGCTTGGGAAAACCCGCAGAATCAGTAGCATCCCCGCTGCCGATTGTCAAGTGCCGAGATTGAGGCCCCGTACACTCTCACACCCTACTCTTCTGCCAGCCTCAACAGAGCGTTGATGATGGCGACCGCCACAGGAGTGCCGCCTTTGCGGCCAAGCGCAGCGATAAAAGGATAGGACTTTGCAGAAAGTATCTCCTTTGATTCCTGGGCGTTGACAAAACCCACCGGAGCGCCGATCACCAGATCGGGTTTCAGCGTCCCCTCCTCAATAAGCCGCATTGCAGCGAGAAGGGCGGTGGGTGCATTGCCTACGGCAACGATGCCGATATTATCCTCAGTCGCCAGTTCGAATGCGGCCTCCGACCGAGTCAGACCTCTGGATTTGGCCCTCTGGACAACGGCGGTATCTCCAATCCGGCAGACAACCTCACCACCGAAATGCTGCAGCTTGGCGCGGCTGATACCCGAGGCTCCCATATTGACATCAATAAGGATATTTCTGCCTGATCTGATTGAGGCAAGACCTGCCTGGATCGCCTGCTCGTGAAAGGTAAGCGTGTGGGCGAAAGAGAAATCACCGGTGGCATGAACAACCCTCTGGATAATCTTGAACCTGGCGGGCTGATACTCATCGGGACGATGTCCCGTCTGTTCAAGGAATTCATGCTCGATGATCCGAAAGCTCTCCGCTTCTATCTGCAGAGGTTTAATTTGCTGTAGAGTAACCATCTGTTATTTCAATCCTTTAATTAAAAAATTATAGAGAGATTCAAGAGCTTTCTCAGATTGGCCAAAATGCAGGTGCACATATCCTCCCAGAGCGTTTCCCACCATATATCCCTCTTTCCTGCCATCCTGCAGCACAAATGCCGAGGAGACTTCCGGCGCTATCTCCTTGATGGTTGAATAATGGAATTCATGGCCGTACAGCCTGTCGCCACTCTGGCCGAACATACAGTCAGCCGTCAGGGTCGCTTCCCGGTAACCGAGTCGGCTGAGGGAATCCTTCATGATAATGGTGGCGGGAAAAACGCCCGCCATGGAGAAACGCGTACCGTCAAGGCTGATAAGTTCCCTGGCCATATACATGAATCCTCCGCACTCGCAATAGAGGACCCCGCCTGCCTCAGCCCAGGCCCGGATCTGTGATCGCATGGCCTCATTGCGGCAGAGTTGCCCGGCATGAAGTTCCGGATAGCCGCCGCCAAGATAGATGCCGTCAATATTTTGAGGAAGACCGGTATCATGCAGGGGGCTGAAGAAGATACAGTCAATTCCCGCCCGCTCAAAGAGGTCAAAATTATCCTGGTAATAGAAGCAGAAAGCCTCATCCCTGGCTACGGCCAGCCTGGCACGCCGCTTCTTCAGGCTGAACCGGGATGGCTGGGGAAGCCCGGCAATCTCCACCTTGTTTACCTGTAAAAGGCGGTCAACATCTATATACCTTTCAATTGCACTGGCCAGGGTATCAACCTGCCCTTTATCCAAGGGGGATTCATCACCCATATGCAGGCCGAGATGCCGCTCAGGTATGGTAAACTGCGCATCCCGCGGAAAGAATCCCAAAATTTCCGTTGAGCAATTTTGCACAACTGCATCCTCGATCAACTGCCTGTGCCGGGGAGAACCGACTCGATTGAAAATGACCCCGGCAAGACGAACCGCCGGATTGAAAAGCTCAAACCCTTTCAGGACGGCGGCAACGCTCTCTGCGGCAGAACGGACATCGATGACCAGGACGACCGGCAGAGACAGTGTGATTGCCAGTGCGGCCGAACTGCTGTCACCGCCATCAAACAGGCCCATGACGCCTTCGATGACGGAGACATCCATACCCGCGCTGTTCTTCAGAAAAGTGCTGCGGCAAAAGGAAGCCCCGGCCATCCTGAGGTCAAGGTTCCGGGAGACAGTCCCGGTGACCATGGTATGGAGCGTGGGATCAATAAAATCAGGTCCGCATTTAAATGACTGGACGGTGAGACCGCGCCTTTTCAAGGCGGCGAGAATCCCCAGGGTGATAGTGGTCTTACCAGAACCACTCCTTGTTCCGCAAATAATAAATGAAGACACATCAACCATTTACAACCCCACAATACATCGTCGAGCCAGAAGCAGCAAGACGGTAAAGAGAAGCGCCCCGACCTGCATGATCCTGCAGGTGAGCACGATATCCCCGGCGTTGATCAGCCTGCCGGCATCCCCGATGGTGGGTTTGCTGACAAGTTCGCCGAAATACGAGGAATCTCCCCCCAACTGCACCCCCAAAGCCCCCGCAACTGCGGCTTCTGTATGGGCGGAGTTAGGACTGCTGTGCCGGAGCCGGTCCCTGAAAAATATTCTGGCCGCCCTTCTCCAGTCAAGCCCCAAAGCAAAGGCTGCCAGGATGACGGCCAAACCGCTCAGACGTGCCGGGATGAAGTTGGCGACATCATCCAGCCTGGCCGCTGCCCAGCCGAATTCCAGATAGGTATCATTTTTATAACCGAACATGGAATCCATGGTATTGACGGCTTTATAGACCATGGCCCCCATTGCGGCAAACCCGATGGCCGTGAACTCGCCGCCGGTTGCAAACAGGCTGCAGACGATGCCGAAAAAAAGCGGTGCGGTGACGCCGTCCACCATATTTTCGGCCACCGTCTCGACACAGGCGCGGCTGACTCCCGCCTCGTCCAGGTTTGCCGTATCCCTCCCGACGATCATCGCAACCGCCCTTCTGGCCGCCGAAATATCGTCTCCGGTCTGCAGAAGGTCATAGACATTGCGGCTGTGGACAACGAGATCCTTAGGGGCAACAGCCATATACAGAAGCAGGACGGCGACGGTATCGCCCAGAAGCGGAGAGAGCGAGGCGGCGACCTCAAGGAGCATTCCGGCAGAGCAGATGGTGATCAGGATGACGGAAACCACCGTGCAGCATCCGGCAAACGTATTGCCCCAGATCAGAGAGCGAAAGAACGTCTCAAGACGCAGACACAACCAGCCGATCATCCGCACAGGATGCGGCAACCAACGGGGATCGCCGAAAATCTGATCCAGGATCAGGGCTATGGCTATCATGATCTCAAAGTACATCGACGACACCTCTCTCGCGTTAACAGGCCTGTCCTAAAGGCCAAGAAGGGCGTACACCCTCTTCATATCAAGCCCGTTCCGCACGGTATCCGCCAGCCGGTCGAATGCCGGTTCAAGATCGTAAGAAGCAACCACTTGTCCGTCGCAGGCCAGTCCTGCCCTTCGTTTCAGCCGGTCGATAAACCAGCGGCGGAAGCCATCGGCATCGAAAATTCCATGCAGATAGGTCCCCCAGATGCGGCCGTCCGCCGACCCGCAATGGGTACCGTCCTGAAAGACGATGACCGGAACCAGCGGTGAAGTCGAGATGCCATGATGAATCTCATAGCCATGAACAGCCTGCCCCGAATCCAGATGGACACCTTTCTGGCGCACCAGCCGCTTATTTTTCTCCAGTCTGGTAACCACATCGAGCAGGGCCAGGCCATCAATATCGCCCTTGTCGGATTCGATGGAGTACGGATCCTCGACCCGCTTGCCGAGTATCTGGTAGCCGCCGCACAGGCCGACAATCTCGCAGCCCGCACGGCCCAAACCGGCAATAGCCTCAGCCAGACCGCCCTGATGCAGGGCTCTCAGATCACCGATGACATTTTTCGAGCCGGGAATGATGATGGCATCGGGCTGCCCCAGATCCCGCGGATGGGAGACTACCCGCAGATGAACGTCGGGTTCGGCGATAAAGGGTTCAATATCGGTAAAGTTGGAGATATGCGGAAGGCTGATCAAGGCGATATCGATATGAGGGCATGCCGGTTTTTCCGCATCGAAGAGGCCGTTTTTAAAAGAGACTGAGTCCTCTTCCGGGAGCCCCAGATCATGCAGGTAGGGCACGACGCCTACGACATCCCTGCCCGTATGCGCCTGCACATACCGATGGGCGGAGTCAAGCAGCGAGGCCTGGCCCCGGAAACGGTTGACAATAAAACCCGCTATCAGACTCCGTTCCCATTCGGACAGCACCTCCATGGTCCCGACAAAGGAGGCGTATACCCCTCCGCGGTCGATATCACCCACCAGCAACACCGGCGAATGGGCATACTGCGCCATCCGCATATTGACGATATCATGATGTTTGAGATTCACTTCCCCCGGAGAGCCCGCCCCTTCCAGAATCATCGCATCGTATTCAGCCGCAAGCCCATCATAGCTGGCGCAGGCAGCCTTCCAGGCCGTCTCTTTATACCGGACATATTCCATCACCGACATATTGCCGACAGGAAGCCCTCCCACGACAATCTGGCTGCCTGTGTCCGAGTTCGGCTTGAGCAGAACGGGATTCATCCGGACATCCGGGTCAAGCCGGGCGGCCTGGGCCTGGACCACCTGAGCCCGGCCCATCTCCAGTCCGTCCAGGGTGACAAAGGAATTCAAGGACATATTCTGGGCCTTGAACGGCGCCACCCGAACGCCGTCCTGCAGGAGTATGCGGCAAAGCGCAGCGACTAGGACGGATTTCCCGGCATTGGAAGAGGTGCCCTGAATCATCAGCGCCGGGGTTTTTCCAGGCCTTTTGCCGACAACGGCTTTGGTACGGCCAATCAGGATTTGCTCCAGAGCGCGCACAAGGGTGTTGTTTTCAGTCCCGTTACGTACCGCCACCCGGAAATAGGAATCGTCAAGCCCTTGATAGTTGGAACAGACACGGATGGCAAGGCCTTCCTGCAGCAGCTTTTCGGCCAGGTCTTCGGCTTTCATGCCGTTTTCCAGACGTAGAAGTAAATAATTGGCAGAGGATGAAAAGACCTTCAGGACGGGAATGGCCGCAAGAGAGGCCTGCAGTTCCAGGCGCAAACGTGCGCAGAGCGCCACGGATTCCTGACGGTACTGCACATCCTCGAAGACCCGCTCGCCAACCGCCTGGGCCAGACAGTTGACGGTCCAGGGCGGCATGACGGCGCGCAAGGCTTCCGCATAGGCATGAGGAAAGACACCAAATCCCAGACGCAGTCCGGGGATGGCATAGAACTTGGTCAAAGAGTTCAGCGTGATGATATTTTCAGCCTTGCCGGCCAGGCTTCTGCCATCTTCGACGAAATCGAGGAAGGCCTCATCCACAACGAAAATGGTCCTGGGAAAATCGAGGGCCATTTTCAGGATGTGGTCCGGATGAACCACCTTCCCCGTGGGATTGTTCGGTGACCCGATCATTACAAGCTCATCGCCGGTAAGCGACGGTCTCAGGCTGCGGGGATCAAAACAGAAGTCATTTTCGGCAGAAAGGAGATAAGGCTCAACGGCAATGCCTGCCTGGTGCATAACCCTGGCATAGTCAATATAAGATGGCATCGGTATAATGGCGCGGCTTCGCCCAAGAATTTCAGGGAGATGATAGAGGAGTTCGGTCGTGCCGTTGGCTGCTACAACGGTGTCAGGCGCGACATGATACTGCGAAGCGATGGCCTGAACCAGATCGTAATTGTCCGGATCGGGATAGTGCACCAGTTTTTCAATGGTACGGCTGATGGTCGCCCGCAACCACTCAGGCGGCCCCAGCGGATTGATATTGGCGCTGAAATCGAGAATCTTCCCGGAGCTGAGATTTTTCTGGCGTGCCAGCCTGTGTACATTGCCGCCATGACCCAAGGTCTGCATCTTTTCCATAACTCTTCCGTCTTAATACCGATTCTTTTCACTGGAACTGCGGTTTCAGCAAATTCTTCCCGTCCGTACCGCGCATCAAACCGTTCGTTAAAACCGTATTGTAGCCGCCATTCCGACCGCCACCGCCATCTCGGCAAGTTCGCAGACAGCCCCTAGGGTGTCTCCGGTCGCCCCGCCTATCTTCCGTCTGCACCAGAAAGAAAAAAGAACGACGGTGGAAACAATGATGCACACAATGAAGACCATTGTCCGGATGCCGATCCATGGAGACAGTGTGAGCAGCAAGACCAGGGACCACAGTGCGGACACCCGGCAATATCTCGAATAAAAAAGATTTCCCAGTCCGCCTTCCTGTCTGGCATACGGAAGATACGCCATCGACAGGACAATGGCGCATCGCCCGGCCATGGGCATAAGCAAAACCGTCTTGAAAAAATCTGCAGGATGGAGAGAGGCAAGCCCTGAAAATTTCAGCAGCAGCACCATGGCTATCACGATGGCCCCCATGGCACCTGTTCTGCTGTCCCGCATGATCTCCAGGATCTTTTCTCTTGGCCTCGAACTGAAAAATCCATCAGCGGTATCGGCCAAACCATCGAAATGCAGACCGCCGGAGACTAAAGCCAGCAGGATGATGATCAGCGCCGCGACAACCATATCCGGCAAAATCCTCCGCAGTGCAATGCCGATAACGCCTACCCCAAGACCGATCAGCCCGCCCACCACCGGAAAGCAGTGCAGGCAGTGCTTGAAATATTCCTCATCCCGCTCCGCCTGCCAGCTGAGAGGAATAATGGTCAAAAACCGGAAGGCGGCCAAAAAGCACAGCAGAGGATGCCTGCACCATGGCGGAAGAGCCTGCAGTCTCGCCTGGATTTCCACGTCTACCGATGCGCCTCGGCAACGGCTGCCTCTTCAAAGGTGGCAACCTCGGTCAGGATGGCGGCTGCCGCTTCCAGAAGATTCATGGCTACAGCCCCGCCCGTCCCCTCGCCAAGCCGCATATTCAGATCAAGAAGCGATTTTCTGCATCCCAGATAGTGCTGCATGACCGTATGGCCCGGTTCCATGGACTTGTGCGAGCAGATAATATAATCACGGACAAAAGGCTCCAGGGTATAGGCAATAAGCGCACCTGCAGTCGAGATGAAACCGTCGACAACCACCGGTTTCCGGTTGGCGGCACAGCCGATGATGAGGCCTGCTATCCCGCCTATCTCGAAACCGCCGACCTTGGCCAGCACATCGAGTCCATTCTTGCGGTCAGGTTTGTTTATCTCCAGAATCTGCCTGAGGATTTTTATCTTATGGTCCAGCTGGGCATCGTCAATACCAGTGCCGCGACCGGTAAGTTCAGTCACATCCTTTTCTGTCAGCACCGCCGCAATGGCAGTCGAAGGTGTCGTATTGCCTATGCCCATGTCCCCGGTACCGATCACATCGAACCGTTCGGCAAGATCATTGGCGATATCAATTCCAGACTCGACCGCGCGCTGGGCCATCGCCAGACTCATGGCCGGTCCCCTGGCGATATTGCCGGTTCCCAAGCCCACCTTTTTATTGATGATCTTTCCAGCCCGCGCCAGCTCACCCAGATCGGCGGCAACGCCCATATCGACAACGAAAACCTCGGCTCCAACCTGCCGGGCAAGGGCATTGATCCCGGCGCCGCCATTGACAAAGTTGTGAACCATCTGCTGCGTCACTTCCTGAGGAAACTTGCTGACCCCTTCCTGCACGACCCCATGATCGCCTGCCATGGTGACAATCGCCTTACGGGCAACCGGCGGAGACATCGAGCGGGTCATACCGGCAAGATCCAGAGCCAGGTCCATCAGGTCGCCAAGGGCCCAATGCGGAATCGCGAGCTGATCAAGTCGGTCCTTCGCCCTGCCCCTTGACTCGGAATCCTGGGGAAAAATTTTCTGTACCGTGCGATCTACGAGGCTCATGCGATCTCCTTCCTCTTTAAATGTTGCCTGTGTACATGGTGCCTGTGACACATCTCTCTTTTCAGCCCTTCAACTTCAGCGGAATGCCGCAACTCACCAGGATGACCTCATCTGCCGCCCGTGCGATCACCTGATTGCAGCAACCAACCAGATCCCTGTACAGACGGGCGGAGGCGTTCTCCGGCACAATCCCCATTCCCACTTCATTGGTCACGCAGATAATCGTTCCGGGATAATCAGCCGTTTGTTTTATGAACGCCTCACAATACTCCTGCATCCTCTTTTCAGTCAAGACCCGGCCTGCCTGTTCCTCCCTGAAGAGCAGGTTGTTGACCCAAAGCGTCAGACAGTCGATCAGACAGACACGGCCCTTCTCCTGGCGGCTGAAGATGCCGCAGAGATCGACCTCTTCTTCGATGGTCAGCCACGCTTCATTGGCCCTGGCCTGCTGATGTTTTCGTATCCGTTCATCCATCTCCGGATCAATCTTCGGGCAGGTCGCGACAAAATACCTGGGACCTTCCAGCAACTCGGCCAGACTCTGGGCAAAGCCGCTTTTTCCGCTTCTGGTCCCACCGGTCACAAGAATGAGTTTTCCCATTATCCCAGTTCCTCTCTGTTGAGTCCGGTCAAGACCCCTCCAGCTGAAAAACAATCCAAGGTGGTGAAACGCGCCTCCTGTATTTTGAAAAGAAGGTAGTGTTCAGAAGAGAGCCCCAGCAGTGAGCAGATCAGATGCCTGATCACCCCGGCATGCGATATAATAAGGACCTTTCCACCCCGCATCCCCTGCAACGATTGGGAGAAGTGCTCAATCCTGTCGATAAAGGCCTGGCGGCATTCACCTTCGGGGAAACAGAACCGTGCGGGATCTTCGATCCAGCGCTTGAGATTATCCGGATCTGTTTTTTCGATCTCATCGATATCCAGGGACTCCCAGAGCCCGAAATCAATCTCCCGAAGATCATCCTTCAAGGTTATCCCGGCATCAAGCTCGAGCAATCGGGCTGTCTGCCTGCACCGCCGCAGAGGACTGCAGAGTACGCTGTCGAAACGCTCTTTGGCAATCGCCCTTCGAAGCGAGCAAACCTGTTCAATGCCTTCGGCATCAAGATCAACGTCAGTTGCGCCAGCATACCTTCCTGACAGGGCGGTTTTGCCGTGACGGAGTAAAACGAGGCTGGAAATCATCGGCCTTCCCCTCTTGCTAGAGCGCGTATTTATCCTTGTAGCCCCGAGGGGTAATCATCTGTCCATGCCAGGAAAATGTCGTCGAATTTCCTATAATGACGGTCGATTGCATATTAATATCCACCTCAAGCATCCCTGCCAGGTCCGTTACGGTGACAACCTCATCATCCCGCATGGCAGCACTGACGATGCCTACCGGCGTACTGCCCTTCCGGTACAGCAGGAGGATCTCCTGGGCCTTTTTGATATTCTCCGTGCGCTTCTTTGATTTCGGATTATAGAGGGCGATCACAAAATCCGCAGAGGCGGCAGCATGCAGCCGTTTTTCAATCACTTCCATGGGAGTGAGGAGATCAGAGAGACTGATCGTTGCAAAATCATGCATGAGCGGTGCGCCCAGACGGGCCGCACAGCTATTTACAGCGGCAAGCCCCGGTATGACGGAAATCGGAATTTTGCTGTCCTTCTGCACTGCAATCTCATAAATCAACCCCGCCATGGCATAGATGCCCGGATCCCCGCCGGATACCATAACGACCCGCTGGCCGGACTCCGCCAGTTCGAAGGCCTTCATGCACCGGTCGACCTCCTGCAGCATTGAAGAGGAGATCACCGTTTTCCCCTGGAGAAGATCCTGGATGAGGTCAAGATAGGTTCGATACCCGACAACAACATCGGCTGCCGTCAACGCCTTTTCAGCCGCGGGGGTCAGGTAATCGCTGTTTCCCGGACCGGTTCCGACGACCTGGATCATTCCTTGAGATGTATCGTTTGCGCGGCCACAGCCGCAGTGACATTTTTCCATTTTATCTTCCTGATCAAAAGCCGTCCGGATTCATTCTGCGTCGAGGCAGCCAGAACGGCCGCCGGTTCAGCAACCCCTTTGGCGCCTGTTGCCTTCAGGACTGCCTGGGAGGTGGAAATTCCGGAGACTGTATTGAGTTCATCTTTTGAGAAAAATCTGATGGGAAGCTGCATCTTTTCAGCAAACCCCAGGAGTCCCTCTTCATCGCTTTTCAGGTCAATACTGGCAAGCCCGGCAATGGCACGCCGGTCGAGGAGATGCATCCGGCTGAGATCGTCCAGCGCTGACTCAAATTCCGCGATAGTAGTACCACGGTTACAACCAAAACCAATAAATAAATTTTTCGGAATCAGCCTGAATATATCGTATGAATCTTGAATAACAGGGGAAATGATGATATCTGCTAGAGTTATTTTTTTTTGCCAAAGGAAATCCTCTGGAAGTCCCTCGATATTCTGGTCGGAGAAAAAACGCAGATGGCCCTCGTTGACCAGTCTGGCAGACAAGCAGGTCAGCTTGCCCGGATTGGCGGCAATCAGGTTATTGGCGGCAATCCACAGATCAAGGGCCGTATGTCCGGTAACGTCTGAGGCCGTTGTGATAACCGCCTGTCCTCCCGTTATCAGGGCCAACTTCCGGGCCAATGCATTGCCGCCTCCCAGATGCCCGGAGAGCAGGCTTATGCTGTACTCACCTTTTTCATCAAGGACTATAACGCAGGGGTCGGACTTTTTATCACTGCACAGAGGAGCGACTGCCCGGACAACTATTCCCGCGGCCATAATGCAGATAAGCCCGTCCACTTCTGTCCAGAGCCTTCTGATCTCTGCCATCACTCCCTCTCGCGGATGGCAGTGCATGCATCCATCCAAGGCTGCGGATATCCGTCCAGCCAGGATATTCCCGCCCTTTGTCAGGGCAACGACGGCTGTTTTCATCAACATCTGCACCAGATTACAATTTTAGGAAAGTGAGTACCTGCAAGAATTTCCAATGCGGCGGAGCAGCTTCCGGAATAATTCATCCCGGCGGATTCGGCTTTATTCCTCAGTGCCTGCATCCTCTTGATGCTCGTTGATCTGCCTGAACAGTTGCATGCCCTTTTTCTGCGCCTCCTGCAATTCGGACGGGCTGACAACGGTTTCAATGTATTTACTGGCCGCAGAAGCATCCTGATGGCCATTGGCTGCGGCCAGACTCAACCACGCGTAGGCCTCAATCAGGTCAGAGGACGGGACCCCGTTGCCGGTATACCACATGATGCCGACGTTATATTGGGCTACGGCCAGTCCCTCGCGGGCAGCTTTTTCAAACCATTTGAAGGAGGTTTTAAAATCCTGTTCGACGCCTCGCCCCACATAATAAAGAAAGGCAAGTTCATTCTGGGCATCCCGGTCACCGCTTTCAGCGGCCTTTTGATACCATTGAATCGACTCGGTATAGTTCTGCGGGACCCCGCTTCCCATCAAAAAGGCCTCGCCAAGAATCTTTTGCGACTGCGGCGTGCTTTCACCGTTTAACGCAGCTTTATAGAGCCATTTGAAGGCCTCTTGAGGATTTTTTTCAGTGCCTATTCCTTTGAAATACATGCCGCCAGCTATAAATTGGGCCTCTGTATCTCCACGTTCAGCCGCCTTGCGATAGAGGGATAAAGCCTTTGGCAGATCCTGACGGACATCTCTGCCCCAATAATATTTCTGCGCATTGAATTTCAACTGCTGAGTATAGGAATTATTCTGCGCCAGAAGTATTGCAGCCGAGGAAAACGAAACCATGACAAAGAAAAAAACGCCGATTGCAACGGATGTTTTGTTGAGATTGCGGGCAATCATGGTCTGGACATTGATCGTGTATGCCGGGTTCATTGTTCTCTGACGACTGGTATTGAAATCTTCTCGAGATATTCACGGGCAAAAGTAATAGTCGGGTCCAGGGTCAGGGCCAGGGTGAAAAACTGTTTTGCCTCCTCATTCTTTCCCAGATGGCTGTAATTCACACCAAGATTTGCGTAGTCCATGGCCGAAGAGGGATTGAGATGCACCGCTTTCTCGAAATGGGAGATTGCAGTACGGTAGTCTCCCTTTTTAAAGTGGCAGACCCCAAGAAGATTATGCAGGTCCGGGCGTTCGTCATCTTCTTGTGTGCCCTGTTCCAGGGACTGTATTGCTTCATCGTAGAGGCCCATCTCCTTCAGACAGCTTCCTTTGTATGAATATATATACGGGAGATCCTCCTGCTCGGGATTCAGGCTGAGGGCCCTGTCAAAGTGAGCTATCGCCTCGGACGGCGAACCTGCCGTGAAGAGATTCCGTCCCCTGTAAAATTCAAGATAATAGGCATTGGGCAGAAGCAGGGACAAGGCCGCCAGTTTCTCATCGAGATCACTCGGATTGTCCACAACCAGCAGCTTTGCGGCGAAAAGTCCCACCGACCGGATCATTGACCGCTCCCGAAAATGGGCGCCGGGCACAATGGTATAGAGGGCCGGAATCTGCAACCGAGGATGGACCGTGTCGATCATGAAGACCTCCATGCCGATCCTCTTTAAGGATTCAACACAACGCTCAACCTCAATTTTTATATTATTATCGGAGAGATCTGCCATTTCCTGAATGGTAATTCTCTGCTTACTTTCAGTCAGGTAGGCGACTTCCTCCATGGAAAGCGGTTTGGGAAGACCCGAGGCTACATAATTCGAATTGCTGTTAAAATCTCCAGCCAGCTGGGCAATTTCGGTAACCGCCCGTATCAGGGCCTTCTCGGCGCCGGGGGTCGTCCCTGCCGTATAGACTATTTCACTGGAATGGGGAAATGTGGATCGATCGATGGCCAGGGCGCCGACAGTACAGATACCGGTATCAAGGCTGAAGTCATTCAGGTACAGTTCAATTCCGTTTGCGGCAAACTTCGCCAGCAGCTCACGGGCGACAGGATCCTGCACCGAGGCGGGATCGATTCCTGGCGTCTGTGTCTTTTGATGATTGATAAGCGAGCAGACATGCCGTTCAACGATCTCACAGATCCCTTGCAACGCCGCCTCTTCGTAGGTATTGCCCGCAGACGGTCCGTTGAATTCATTGATGGCGTAAAACCAGGAAAAGGGGATCAGGACAGCCTCACCGCGGGTCATATTGGTGGCCCAGGTCCACTGCATGGGGATGCCGGTAAGAAGCTTTTCCAGCATTTCCACGCTGGTTGTCTGATCATGCACCGATTGCAGGAGAAAAGAACTCTCTAGCACAGGATACCCCTGTTGCCTGAGAGTAGGATAATCGCCGACCAGAAAATTGTCCGGATCATTCTTAAAGGAGAAGAAGGAAAACCGTTCCGCAAGCTCCATGCAAGCCGAAGCCTTGGCCTGGACAGGCGAGGCTCCCTTCCCCATCTGTTTTTTTGTTCCGGTCAGCGCAAGGGCATCATCCCCACAGACGCTGAAATAGACGGGAATGTCCAACCTGCCATTATCTATTCTTTTGATTTCATTTAAGATTTTCAAATCAAGCGTTGCAAGTTTCTGCAGAAAAAGTTCGACAGTCTTATCCGGACTGATAGCCTTATCCTGATCGGTGGTAAATGTTTTCAGACAGTCCTGCAGCACTATATTTTTTTTCTTCATGATAACCGGAAATAATTATATATATTTATTACAAAATTTCACAAACACGCTCTTCTGTTTATACCCATGGGTGCGACAGCGGCAGGAGGATCAATACAATTCGGAAACAGCATACAAGGGAATCTTCGATTTGAAAACCTGCGAAAATCCTTTATGGGAGTTTTATCTCAAAAATTATCGGCCCATCCCAGTGCGTCGATATAATACTGGATGATATTTTCTCCAGGTATCCCGCACGATTTCCTGGCTGATTCGAAATCGGACCAGTTTCCGGATTCATAGCTTTCCACAAGTTGCAGAAAAGGGAACAACGGGCCATTTCTTCTGATAAGGGCATCGTTAACATCATCGGTAAGGGGCAGTTTACTCAATAAAGAGTGCATGGAATTATCCAGCATTGCATCAAGCAGGGAAAAAAGCCCCAACATAAAAAACTCGCTGCTTGCCATGTTCATTTCCTTGCCGACCTGCTCAAGAAATCGGGCCCTGATAATGGAAACCCGAATCAATTCATCCGGTTTATTATCGGCAAGCCTGCTTGTGGCTATAAGAGTGACAAACAATCTGAAGCCGCTTTCCCCTAAAAATGCGATCGCCTGGCGGATGGATGAAATCGGCTGCAGCCTTCTGAAATAGGCGGAATTCAGGTATGTAAGCAGCTTGAAAGAAATAGACACATCCTGATTGAGCAGCTTTTCCAGGGAAGCCACATCAAAAGTTGCCGTGTTCACATCCGCAATAAGCTGCAGAATTGCCAGTTTTGACGGCGCAATCTCTTTATTTTTCAGAACTTCCGGTTTAGCAAAAAAATACCCCTGATAATACATGAATCCCATGTCGAGAGCCTTTTGGAATTCCTCATAGGTCTCGATCTTTTCAGCAAGCAGCTTGAGAGGATATCGTGATAAATATTTGACCATCTCTTCAATTTCATCAAGAGGAGTCAGACGGAAATCTATCTTGATAATTTTGGACAGTTCGATCAACGGTTCAAATTTACTGGAATAGACAAAATCATCGAGAGCCAGACTGTACCCTTTTTTTTTCAAGTCTTTGCAGACATCGACAATTTCCTGGCTCGGCTGCACCGTCTCCAGAATTTCAACGGTGATTTTATTGCTGGGAAAGAGTGTCGGCGTTCCTCGAATCAACAGATCTTCAGTGAAATTAATAAATGACTTCTTGCCTCCGGAGATTTTATCAATTCCAATGGTGAAAAATGACGAGGACAGCAGACTTGAAGTGGCAATGTCGCCATTAAGACCCGGGAAACCATTGGACATCCCTGACCTGAAGAGGAGTTCATAGGCATACAGCTTTTTCTTCCTGTTAAAGATAGGTTGCCTTGCAACAAAAACATCCATATCAATTCTCAGCCGTCGAATTCCAGGGATTGGTTATTATAGCGTATTCTCAGTATTGCACGTGCAAGTCCCGAAGAATGCTATTTTCTTTATCCAGTTTTCCGTAATATGCGTACAATGAATAATGCGCTCATTGCCTGCACCGATCGAAATAAACAGCGAGAGCCTTTCCGAAGGAAGAACCGCGGCGGCCTTCTGCGACCATTCTATCACAGTCAGGCCGTCCCTATAAAAGTATTCCTCAAAACCCAGCTCTTCAACTTCTTGAGAATCTGAAAGCCTATAAAAATCCATATGATAGAGAGTAATCCTCCCCGGATATTCATGCAGAATCGAAAAAGTGGGACTGGTAACATAGCAGGTTTCCGGCACGTCCAATCCTTTGGCTATTCCTTGCGTAAGTGCGGTCTTCCCTGCCCCAAGATCCCCATCAAGGCAGATAACATCACCTGGCGATGCAGCCAAACCCAACTGTCGGCCGAATTCCTCGGTATCCGCACGGGTATTCAGGGTTATTTTACTTTTAAACATATTTTTTTGTATTTGATAATATTTATTATCAATTGAGTATTCGTCACAACATTGAAAGGTCCAATACCGGAGGAAAACAGGCACCCCATAGAATTATATCAATTAATCAAAAAAAAACCCATTACATATAAAAATGTAACGGATCAGGCTGCTACCGGAACGCGCCGAACTCTCACAAAAGGACCTCAAGTTTTTTGATATCATCCGACTTACCCAAAATGACCAGGATATCGGAGTTCCGGATCACATAATTTGCAGGAGGGACCAGGACGAAGGTTTCCGGAGAGGTTTTTTTCACCGCAATGATATTGACACTGTACGCGGCTCTGAGATTGAGATCCTTCAAGCTCCTGTCCACGAACACCGATGGCGGCTCAATTTGAACCAGATTGAATTCAGCAGATATCGGAATAAAATCCAGCATATTCGATTGGGACAGCGACCGTGATATGCGGATCGCCATATCCCGCTCCGGATGAATAATTTCTGTTGCTCCGACGCGCAACAGGATCTTTTCGTGGTCCTTGTCAAGAGCCTTTACGAGTATCCGTTTCACATTCAGTTCGTGGAGATAGAGACATATCATAACACTTACGCTGATACGGGTGCCGGTTGAAACAATCACCGCATCCATTTCATCCAAGCCCAGGGACTGCAAGGCATCCTTATCAATGGCATTGAGGACAATGGCTTCGGTGGCATAGGGATCGATCGCCTGCACCTTCACTCTATCAGTATCGATGGCGATAACTTCATTGCCATCCTCGAAAAGCGCCTTGGCTGCATGAAAGCCGAAATTACCTAATCCGATCACCGTAAATTTCTTCATACTTTCTCCATGTATTAGCCGATCATCATATTTTCTTCGGAGTATTCCTTACCCTTTACCGGATCTGCGCCGACGATTATGTACGAAAAAGTCAGAATACCCACTCGACCGATTATCATGACAAGAATAATCCAACACTTATCCCATGTCGTTAAACTGGAGGTGATACCCATCGACAGGCCGACAGTCCCGAAGGCTGATACTGTCTCGAAAAGGTATTGCAGGGTATGAATCCGGATCGGTTCGCCCTTGACGGGAATGAACGAGTCGCTGAGCAGCAGCATGAATACCACCAGGCAGATAACGCCGGCAGCAAGGATAATCAATGACATGCTTCGTGTTACGGTCGCCTCAGGGATACTTTTTTTGAACATGTTAACCCGCTTCTTATGCCGTATACGGCTGATGGTGAAAACAGTCAGCAGCGCCAGAGTGGTTGTCTTGACTCCGCCACCGCAGGATCCGGGAGAAGCCCCAATGAACATCAGGAAGGTCATCATGACGATGGTCACCTCTTTCAGTCCGGAAATATCAACAGTATTGAAACCGGCCGTGCGGCAGCTTATGGATTGAAAAAGCGGGATTAAGACATGTTCCGATAACGGTTTGCCTGCAAGGATCGGACTTTTATTTTCCAGGATGGCAAACAGGACAGCCCCTCCCAGGATCAGCACGGCAGTGCTCAGAAGGACGGTTTTTATCTGTATCGAAAGCCTGCCCCTTTTTGTTCTTCTGTTTAGAAGCCAGGATTGCAGGTCATAGAGAACAGGAAAACCGATACCACCGACAATAATGAGGGCGCAGATGGTGCAATTAAGCAGCCAACTGCCCTTGTATGGTTCAAAACTATTGGGAAACAAGGAAAATCCTGCATTGCAGAATGCGGAAACGGAATGAAAGACGCCGTTGTAGAACGCCCTTGGAAAAGACATTTCCCTGCTCCAGTGAATAGTCAGCAGGAGAGCTCCGGCAAATTCTGTTGCCAGAGTGGCAATAATAACGCTTTTGACCAGCCTGAAAATATCATGGCGAGGCGTATGGGTGAGCAGGTCCTGCATGACTAATCTCTGCCGGATAGAAACCGAGCGTCCGATCCAGGTAAACAATGCAACTGAAATTGTCATAACACCGAGACCGCCCATCTGTATCAGCCCAAGGATCACCCCTTGCCCAAAGGTTGTGAAGGAGGTTGATGTTTCGACAACCGCCAGACCAGTGACACACACCGCAGATGTTGCAGTAAACAAGGCGTCAATCCAGGTAAGAGTGTCATCAACGACAGATATCCTCAGACTGAGGAGAACCGCTCCAAAAAAAATCAGGAGGAGAAAGCTGGAAAGAACGAGAACCGCCGGGTGTATCTTCAGCATGCGGCTGTTTTTTTTCATTACACCATCCTGAAAAAATCTGAGAGGTTTCGTAAAATACAACGGGATCGGCACAGAGGGAGCGCCCGTTTTATACACCAACTCTTGATCAGGGTCAACCCGCCAGCGGACATAAAAAAACGGCATGGAGCTGAGTCCAGGCCGTTTTACCATTGAGATCTACAGGGTTTGAGCGAGGAAAACCGAGAGAATTTTTCAGCTTCACCGCAACGGAACGATGGGCTTCAACCAGGATGCCGCCAAAGGCATGTCCTGAGGGGAGGAATACAGAATGCTTTGAGAAAAGAGGGTCTTATTCAACAGTCTTCATTAACACCATTTGCCGAGAATATCGCATTGATTTTTTATTTTTTACGATGAGGGCTTGACTTTATGAAATCATGATGTTAGGAAATAATAGAAACATATATATGTCAGGAATACTGCGCAACACACTCGAAAAACCACCATATATTCAATATAACAATCTGTTTTAACATATTTTAAAATTTATATCGAAGCACTTCTGACATACATGTACCAAGTTGCACTCTTGCCCATTAAGTGCGCCAGGTTTTTCTTATTGAAGTAGTGACCCATCAAAATTTCTTACTGTTGCACGCAAGATGATGTCACAGAGTACAGACACAACACACGGATTTAAAGGAGTCTTTGCCCCCAGGATACACCGCCCCTGTTCACGCTGAATATTTCACTGTTTGCAGGAATAACGAATGACTTACCCAATGAAGCCAAAAGAGGTTGTGAAAAATGAAAATTTTATCGTATTGTTATTATTGTTTAGTGGATGTTCCATTAGCAATAATACCGATCCTGTTTATAGGCAGTATCTCCTTTGTATTTACGCGTAGATTCACTCTGCTGACCCGCATTCTTCTCTCGGTTGGTCTTATGATTATTCTTGTTATGCTTTTTTCATTTTGCTTAATGGTGTATATGGTTTTAATGTTTAGACGATAGGATAAACCCCCGTGGGGGGGGTGCCCCCAGCAAAATGACCATTCGGGGTTCTTACCGGGAGACCTTTCACCTGAAGCCGCATGGTCATTTCCAGGGTACTTCCTTGAATTGTGCAGCACTGCACTTCGCAAAAAAACACCAACGAGACATTCGCGTTGTTTATGTCAGCTTCTGCTCAATATCCCTTACTCGCATTAAACCATTTAATTTTCCCATCACACGATCCGACATACGCCCACCCTCCAGTGCAATGCCAAGGGCCTCTTACCAGGAAAAACCAAAGGCCTCCTCACTGTACGACATAACGTATAACAGAGTATAATACGAGCGTTCTCAAGCTATCCAAAAAAACGCTCGTATGAACGTTGAGGAGTCAATACAACAAACCGTTACTGTTTTATCCACCATGTCATGAGCAATTGGAAATAATCATAAAATTTCGGAACAAGGGCTGGTTGGGAAAATTTATTGTAATAGGCTAAGCGGAATCCGTTCATATACCAGTTTGGAATCACATAATATTGGTACCACAGAACCCTGTCCAGCGCCTTGCAGGCAGCGGTGAGATCCTCCTGCGTCTCAGCGTAGATAATCTTATTGACAAGAAAATCGGTAACAGGCGAAGAGACGCCGGCAAGATTCTGGGAACCATTGGCCCTGGCAGATTCGGAATGCCAGTAATTGCGCTGTTCATTCCCCGGAGAAAGCGACTGACCGTATACATGCACAGTCATATCAAAATCAAATTTCTGCATCCTTTCCGTATAAAGGGCCGGATCTATCGTTCGGTAGTCAGCCTTTATTCCCAGTTTTTGAAGATTATTGACAAAAGGAGCCACCACTCGCTCAAATTCAGGAGAAACGAGAAGAATTTCAAAGTGGAACGGTCTGCCTTCCTGGTCCTGAAGAACTCCATCCCTGACCGTCCAGCCAGCCTCAGCCAGCAATTTTTGAGCATTTCGCAGATTTCCGCGAAGACCTCCAGGATCACTGGTGACAGGAGGGGTCAACGGGGTCGTGAAGACCTCCGGAGGAAGGTCCTTTTTGAATGCTTCAAGGTACTGGAGCTCCTTGCCGGCAGGCAATCCTGTTGCGGCAAGGTATGAATTGTTAAAATAGGAAGTGGATCTCGTATACTGGTCGAAGAAGAGCGATTTATTTGTCCATTCGAAATCAAAGGCCAGTCCCAGGGCTTCCCGTACCCTTCTGTCTTGAAAGAGTTGCCTCCGGGTGTTCATGACAAAACCCTGCATGCCTTCATTGTTTTCGTCGGGAAAAATCTTCTTTATTATTTCCCCTCTGTCAAACTTCTCTCCTGTCAGATCCCTGGCCCACTGCTTGGCAATGTTGACCAGCATGAAGTCAAAATCTCCGGCCTTAAAGGCTTCTACCGCCACAACGGGATCCTTATAGTAGTCAACCTTGATGGTATCGAAATTATACATGCCTTTTCTCACCGGCAGGTCCTTGGCCCAATACTTCGGATTCCTCTTATAGGTAACCGATTTCCCGGGATTAACGGAATCAACCACATAAGGACCCGATCCCACCGGGGGAACCAGGGAGTCATCGCTGCCAAAAGGATGCCTGCTGTAGAATGCCTTGGACATGACAGGCAATTCAGAGGCGATCATCGGCAGTTCCCGATTGACTTTGGCGAATTTCAGCCTGATTTTCAGCCTGCCAAGGATCTCGGAACCCGTTATATCATGATAATAATAGGAATAAAGAGGATAGACCTGATCGCTCTTCAGGGTTGCCAGTGAAAAGGCTACATCCTCGGCGGTCACGGGGGTGGTGTCTGAAAAGCGGGCATTCTCATTAATGGTAAAGACCACGGATAATCTATCCGGAGCAACCTCAATGTCTTTGGCGATCAAGCCATATTTTTCCATGGGCCTGTCCAGGCTCGACTGGGCCAGCGGCTCGAAAATCAACTGGTCAAGGAAGAGGGGTTCGGTCCCTTTCAGGGTAAAGGGGTTCATCTTATCAAAACTGCCGACAGCATGCAACACGATGCTTCCCCCTTTCTGTGCATCGGGCGATGTGTACTCGAATTGCGCAAAGTCTTTGGGGTACTTTAAAGAGCCGTCGATGGAAATTCCATAGGCTGAAAAGGCAGGAAGGGTCCGGAACACGATCAGCAGAGCTGTAAAACCCACTAAGATGCATTTATACATGGCGATGGAAAATCCTTACGTGAATGGGTGATACGGGAAGAAAGGAGTCGCAGTTTCGTGCCGCACCACTCCTTCAAGATACGGATATTTACCTGGCGACAATACCATTTTTCAAGTACACTGTCACTCTATGATCTCCGATATTGCAGCATGGAACCGGACAGTTACCGAAAGTCAATATCTGTCCGCCGCTCACATGAACGCTGTTGTATCCATCTCTTTTCACAATGAACTTCTGGAGTTCCGATATGGGGAAAACCATAGCACAAAAAATCTTCGCCTCGCATCTTCGTGACAAACCAACCTCCGAAAATATGGTCCTTGATCTGGATGTCGTCCTGTGTCACGAAATCACAACGCCTATCGCCATTCTCGATCTGATGGAGAAGGGTATGGATCGGGTGTTCGATCCTCAAAAAATAAAGGCTGTCATCGACCATGTCTCTCCCGCTAAGGATTCAAAAACTGCCATGCAGGGTAAGATAATGCGTGACTGGGCGAAAAGGCATGCCATTACAGATTTTTTTGATATTGGAAAAAATGGCGTCTGTCATGCACTTTTCCCGGAGAAAGGATTTATCCGCCCCGGATATACAGTCATTATGGGAGACTCCCATACCTGCACCCACGGAGCCTTCGGAGCCTTTGCTGCAGGCGTCGGCACCACGGACCTCGAAGTCGGCATATATAAGGGAGTCTGCTCCTTCAGGTCTCCTGAAACCATGAAAATTTCCCTTACCGGGAAACTCGGCGCCGGTGTCACCGCCAAGGATATCATTCTCGCAATCATCAAAAAAATTACTGTCAACGGTGCGACAGACCGAATTATCGAATTTGGCGGCCCTCTCCTTGGCTCCCTGTCCATGGCCGCCAGGATGACCCTGTGCAATATGGCAATCGAGGCGGGCGGAACCAGCGGCATATGCCCCCCGGACCGGGTGACTGCTGAATATCTCTGGCCTTTCATAAACGATGCATACAAGGATCTCGATGAGGCTGTCCATGATTTCCAGAAATGGCATTCGGACCCCGATGCTGAATATATCGAGACCCTGGAGATCGATGTCGCAACGCTTGTCCCGCAGATCACCTTTAATTTCAAGCCCGATCAGGTCAAAGACGTTACCGAAATGGAAGGAACCCCGGTTGATCAGGTCTACATCGGTTCATGCACCAACGGCCGGATAGAAGATCTGCGTGCTGCCGCCATGATCCTCAAAAACAGGACCGTGGCTGCAGGTGTTCGCGGTATTGTCACGCCTGCCACACCGCTGGTCTACGAAATGGCGCTCGATGAAGGAATCATTAAAATCTTCATGGATGCAGGATTCTGCGTGCTCAACCCCACCTGCGGCGCCTGCCTGGGAATGAGTTCGGGGGTTCTGGCCGAAGGTGAGGTATGCATCTCGACCACCAATCGGAATTTCAATGGAAGGATGGGGAAAGGCGGCATGGTTCATCTGGCGAGTCCCTATTCCGCAGCCGCAGCCGCGATCACCGGCGTCATCACCGATCCACGGAAATTTCTATAAAATCGACAAGAGGTATGTATGAAAACATTTGGCGGTCCGGCAATCTTTCTGGACAGAGACGATATCAACACCGATGAAATCATCCCGGCAAAATATCTGACCGAAATCTCAAAAATGGCCTTGAAGCCTCATCTGCTCGAAGATCTTCTGCTGGCAGGGAAACCCTTTGATAATCAATCTGAGGCAATGACGAAGGCGCGGGTCGTTATCGCCCGGGCCAATTTCGGATGCGGTTCTTCGCGGGAGCATGCGGTCTGGGCATTCGAGGTCAATGGCATCAATGTGGTCATCGCCCAGAACTTTGCCAGAATCTTCAGACAGAATATGTTCAACTGCGGCATATTGGCCATTGAACTGACGCAAGAGGAAATAGCCTCCCTCTTCACCATGACCGGAAATGTCGCAGTCACGGTGGATGTGCAGCGCGGGATGCTGACGGCATCTTCGGACAATCCCAAGCAACCCGAGCTGACCTTTTCCTTCGTCTTGAATCTCTTTGACCGCGACCTGGTGAGTGCCGGCGGATGGCTGGCTTTTGCCGACAAAAAATACTGATCCGCCCAAAAAACGAAAAGGCCGGAGATTTCATATCTCCAGCCTTTATCACATCTGTCGGGTTCACAAGAAGACAGACTGCGTTCTTAGCGCGATTTTTTACAAACCGGCGGCCTCCAAAGTGCGAACCAGCTTTTCCTGCTCTTCATTGAGATGGGTGGGAATATCGATGCAGATCCTTACATAGATATCCCCTCGCTCCCCCATCAAACCGCGAGGAAGGCCATGCCCTTTGACACGCAGTTTTGCATCACAGGATGTGCCGGGAGGTACTTTAACCTTGAAGCGTTTTCCCTCAAGGCTTACGACCTCTATCTGGGTCCCGAAGCAGGCGCGGCTGAAAGGAACTTTAGCCGTCATAACCAGATCATCCCCTTCGCGCGTAAACCGTTCATGGGGGGCTATCTCAACCTTCAGATAGAGATCGCCTGGAATACCACCGTCCGGAGCAGGTCCGCCCTTCCCCTTCAGGCGCAATTTTTTCCCCGCCTCAATGCCTTGAGGGATTTTCACAGTGACGTTCTGCAGGGAGCCATTGGTGCGAAGAGAAATACTCTTATCTGCACCGGTCATGACATCGTCAAGCGTGACCGTCAACTGATAGGTCATGTCCTGCCCTTTAGCCTGCTGGTGGCAGCCTCCTCCAGACCCGCAGCCCTGTCCTTGTTGCGCACCCTGGCTGAAATACGAGGCAAAAGGATTTCCGCCTCCGCCCATATTTGAGTGAAAAAAATGGTTTTGCCGGCTTCCGCCGCTGAATCCAAACTGCCTCAGGATGTCATTGATGTCAAAATTCCTGAAAATATCTTCTTGTGAATAGCGTTGATGGAAACCTGTCGAACCATACGTATCGTACTGATTCTTTTTTTCAGGGTCGGAAAGAACAGCATAGGCTTCGCTTATTTCTTTAAATCTCTCTTCTGACGCCTTATCACCGTTGTTCCTGTCAGGATGATATTTCAGGGCCAGCTTTCTATACGCTTTTTTGATTTGTTCAGGAGATGCGTTTTTTGATACGCCTAATATTTCGTAGTATTCCATAGTGCTTGAACGAGGTGCCGCTAATATTCAGGTATGAAAAAAGGATATGATTTTCAGATACCAATCACCCTTGACTCTTTTGAACCATCTCCATTGCAACCGATATCTGCCTTCATTCAAAAGTTCCATCCCGGGAAGATCAGACCCATGCCTGCAACATAATTACGAAATCCTCGATCTTAAACGAAAACTCCCGTCTCTCTCAAGGAGATTCTTCCTGCTTGCACAATATGGATACTTTCAATCTCCGTCAAGGCCGGATCGGGACAAGGCGCAGGCTGCACCCCACTAAAAGGGAACATCCTCCCCTGTACCGCCAAAGCCAGGAGGAGGCTCTGAATACGGGGGTTCCTGGTATCCTCCTCCACCACTTTGCGCCCCTCCGCCTTTCTGGCTGAGCATTTTCATTTCACGCGCGACAATCTCGGTGGAGTACCGGTCACTACCGCTTTGATCCTGCCATTTCCTGGTCTGGATTTTGCCCTCAATATACACTTTGGAACCTTTACTCAGGTATTCACCGCAAATTTCCGCAAGTTTACCCCAGGCAACAATTTTATGCCATTCAGTGCTCTCCTGCATCTGGCCATCCTGCCCCTTCCACCGGTCGGTGGTTGCAACCCTGAAGGTCGCTACCTGAGTCCCGCTCTGTGTGTAGCGTATTTCAGGATCCGCCCCGAGATTTCCGATGAGAATAGCTTTATTTATCATGTCAGTTCATCCCCCTATTGATATCATTCAGTTGACTGGTAAAATCGAATGCCGTAACTATACGGCAGAATCTGCAAAGAACAAGTTTAAAACCTCTTTATTCTGCTAAATGACCGTCCTGTCAAGCATCGCCGGAATCCCCCCCTTCTCCTCCGGAGTGTATCCCATCACTTCTTTCCAGATTTCATCGCTTTCCATACAAAAATAGATGCAGGTTGCCTCAGATGCCTTTCTTTTCAACAGGTCATGGACGTAGGCATACAATCCGGCCCGATGGGTACGAAAGTATCGCGCTTTTCCATCCAGGCCTTCGATGAACTCCTGGTAAAAAATCCGCGATGCCGGGAAGCGTTCTGTCCCGATTGCCTTCAAGTGCGGCAGATAACGAAGCGCCCCCATGGAAATCCAGACAATGGCCGAAGCGGGAATCTCAGAAAAAAGACGGTTGATGGTTTCCTCGTATCCCTCCTTCCAGCCTGGATGCTCGATGATGGGATCGAAATGAAAAGCCACTTTATACCCCCAACGCACGCATTTTTTTGCTGCCGCAAGTCTTTGTTCAAGGGTTGCAGTGCGAAGTTCTTCTTTTTTCATAATTGCCGGTGCATTGAGCGACCAGGCGACCACAACCCGACCGGAATGAGGCAGGCCTTCAAGATTATTTATACATGCGCTTTTAGTCTTGAGTTCCAGAACGACCTGCTTGTTTCCTGATACGTAATTGATTATTTTCTGACTCAAACCTGTTAACCGGTCCATGGCCAGAGAGTCGGTAAATTCGCCGGTCCCTATACGATATTTTTGGTCCGGAGCGGATTGCAGAATCCGGTCAACCTCCAGGAACAGGTCTTCGGTATTCACGAAATGGGTGAGCCAGGGTTTATTCAGATAGGCCTGCAGTATACAGTAGACGCAATCCATCGGACAATTCATGCCGATATTCAGAATATGATACCTGCAGCATCGATATTCACTGGTGCCGGGGCAGGGTTTAAAAAATTGACCTCGGTTCCGGCAGAGAAAGAGATGTCTTTTCCCGGCAGTGAAAGTGTCCCGGTTCTGTTTATTCAGAACCGCCGGATCCTCCCTGTCCCGAACAACTTCGTACGGCAATTGGCAACGATGCAGTATCTCCCTGGTGTAAGGCAGATCCAGACAACTTTCTTCTACATGAATGTGCCGAATATAGCGTGAAGGATCATCTCCATAGCTGTGCTTCATCATGCTGTCTCCCTCTCCTCAAAATGCCGGTCACCATACAGAGAAAACGCTCTGTTGACAATCCTGAAGAATCGAGCAAAAAATCTTTGTGCTGTTTTTCGGTAGAATCTATCAATTTTCTCACCATTTCCCATAGACCATTCAATATATTGGCAGAGAGTGCACTGCAGTAACCCTCAGAATATGCATGGAAATCGATTCGTTATTGTTCCTGCAGCAATTTTTAAAGTTCATCCTCGAAAAGATTACGGCTGGCTTTTTACCAGCTAAATACTGTATACTCACGCATCCATCAGTCTACGACTTGTGCAAAGATTTGCGATATACACTTCTTCTATTCTCTCATGACCACAGAAATACTTATCAATGCCCGATCATACGAGGTAAGAGTTGCACTTGTCGAAAACGGCAACCTCACCGAGTTTCATCTCCAACGCCCAACGGAGAAGGGTTTAATAGGTAATATTTATCGTGGAAAGGTTGTCCGCGTTTTACCGGGCATGCAGGCAGCCTTTGTCGATATCGGTCTCGAGCGGACCGGTTTTCTGTATGTAGACGACGTTTACATATCACAGAACGAACTCGAGACACAAATGCTTATCAACGATCTTACCAACGAAAAATGCCCTTTTCACCCCGTCCTTCCGGAAAATGAACTGCGACGGAGTCAGGGCATGAATATAGAAGACCTTCTCACCGAAGGTCAGGACATCCTGGTCCAGGTCAGCAAGGACCCCATCGGGACAAAAGGCGCCAGGTTAACCTGCCACATAACACTTCCCGGAAGGAATCTGGTCTTTATTCCGCTTACGGACCACATTGGTGTATCAAGAAAGATTAACGACGAGGAGATCCGGCAGACATTACGGGCAAAAATCGAGGCCCTGCGCCCTCAAGGGACCGGCTTTATAATACGAACCGTAGCCGAGCACGCCTCCCAGGAGGAACTTGAAGCAGATATGGAGTTTCTCTTGCTGCTATGGGATGAGATCAAAGATCTCTCTGCTACGTCGAATATTCCCTCACTGGTTTATGAAGACCTCGATATCACCTTCCGGACTGTGCGCGATCTTTTTACCCATGATGTCAATGCGATGATCATTGACAACAAGGAAACCTACGACAAATTGCTCCACTTCGTAAGGACTTTTGCGCCACAATTACAGGATAAAATCTCCTATTATAAGGATGCCCCGCCCCTTTTCGAAACCTACGGGATTGAGCTCGAGGTCAGCAGGGCCATTGAGAAGAAGGTCTGGCTCCGTTCCGGAGGATATATAATTATAGAAAGCACGGAAGCCCTCTCTGTCATCGATGTCAATACCGGCCGCTTTGTCGGTAAAAATAATTTGAATGAGACGATTTTCAAGACCAATATGGAAGCGGCAAGAGAGATTGCCTACCAATTGCGTCTCAGAAATATCGGCGGAATCATCATCATTGACTTTATAGATATGGAGGATGAAAACCACAGAGAAGAACTCTTTGCTGAATTCAAAGAGGCCGTCAAGAAAGATAAAAGCAGAATAAATATTCTAAAACTCTCGGAATTCGGTCTTGTACAGATGACAAGGAAGAGAAGCAGTGAAAATCTGCACCAATTGATGTGCGAACCCTGTCACTACTGTGCAGGAGAAGGCGTTTTGAAATCGAGGCAGACGATCTGCTACGATATTTTCCGTAAAATCACGAGAAATTCCAACAAAAACAGTGGCCAGTCGATAACCCTCAAGGTACACCCGCGCATAGCCGATATGCTCTTGAAGGAAGAAAAAGGCACTGCAACCCAGCTTGAAAAAGACACAGGAAAAAAAATAATTGTTGTTCCCATGAAGGATCTTCATATTGAAAAATATGAAATAATCTGGCAGCAATAGCAATCCGACGACATCCCATCTTGAAGGAAAAATACCCATGGAAAGAAGGTCAAGAAATTTAAAAAAGAAAGCCTCCCTGCTGATCCTGACGCTTTTTCTTCTGTTCTTCGTGGCAGCGGCAGGAGCCACTGCATTTCTCTTTTTTGAGAGTGAGACTCCTCAAATTGCCCTGAAAGAAAGCCCCGAATTCATCGGAAACGGGTATGAGTTGAATCTGAAAGTGACCGCCCCGAAAAATGGATTACACTCGGTCAACGTTTCAATCATACAGAAAACGAAAAAGGTGGAACTCTTCACCGATACCTTTCCGCGTACAGGCTACATCGGAATAGTCGGTCCGGCTGAGGACAGCAAAACGGTCCCGATTGAGCCCAAAAAGCTCGGACTAGCCGACGGCCCCGCCGAGATAGTGATTGAGGCACATGATTATTCCCTCAGAGGTCTTTTGGGTGGAAACTCTGCAGTTTTACAAAAAAATATCACAATCAGCACTGTTCCTCCCAAAATTGACCTTCTGTACAACGAACGTACCATTAAACCCGGCAGCGCCGGAATTGTCATCTATCGTCTCTCCGACAACATTGCCTCTGATGGCGTTCTGGTCAACTCCAGCTTTTTCCCTGGATTTCCCCTGGGGAATGATAAGAAAAATGTTTTTGTAGCCTATTTCGCCCTGCCCTATGACGCCACTGCCATCAATGGAGCTCAGATTGTCGCCAAAGATAAAGCGGGGAATAAGGCGGTCAGTTCACTGAATATTACAATGCTGAAGGCTGTTCAAAAAAGTGATCAAATCAATGTAGACGATGGATTTTTAAATGCAAAGATTCCGGAATTTCAGCAGCATTATCCTGAAATGACAGGGACCGAGGTAGAAAAATATGTCTATGTAAACAATACAATCAGAGACCAGAACGACAAAAAGATCATGGAACTCTGCCAGAACCCGAACCCGGAACGGCTCTGGCAGGGACGTTTCCTTCGCATGCCGGGAAGTCCGCGTGCCGGGTATGCCGATCACAGGACCTATATGTATAAGGGGGAGGCAATTGACCGGCAGACCCATCTAGGGGTCGATATCGCTCAGACAGAGAGGGCAGAAGTCAAAGCAGCCAACAAAGGAAAGGTGATTTTTGCTGAATATCTGGGTATCTATGGCAATGTCATTATTCTTGATCACGGTCAGGGGGTATACACTCTCTACGCTCATTTAAGTCAATTCGACTGCACGGTCGGACAGATGGTGGAGGCCAATGCGGTCATCGGCCATACCGGCCATACCGGCATGGCCGGCGGGGATCATCTGCATTTTGGCATGATAATTCATGGAATCTTCGTTACACCGATCGAATGGTGGGATCCTCATTGGATCGCTGTAACGATTGACGATCCTCTCAAAGATGTGCAGATGAAATAGCTCAAATTTTCACCGCAACTTCCGACATTGACGACTGACGCTCTACCGGTCAGTCGTCAATGTCGAAATCCGGATGGTTGCAGATCGAACACCTGAGCACCTGGTCGTGTTTTTCAAAGATCCACTCCCATTGCTCGTGCTCGATTCTGTCTGCGTTTTCTTGTCCGCATAGAGCGCATACCCACTTATCCCCGTCCTTTGTCTCAAATAAATGCATACTGATCCTCGTATTAGATATAATACATTCCTCTCACGGACCTGAAATCCGGTACCGGGCATTCTCGCAGTTGCTCAAGACCTTGTCAATCTGCATTTCAATTTTCATCGATGAAGTATTCCAGAAGTTTACCCTTATTCCCGTCCGTTCCTGCTATTCCCTTATGCAGGACAATGGTTCTTCCTGTGCGAATCCCTTGATCGTATGTCTCTTTATATATCTGCACAATGCCTGAAGATCTGCTGGATAGCCGGGGATAACGCGTCCTGATAAACCGGCGCAGAGCTTGACCGGTGACGGTCAACACGCTGTCGGCAGAGGATGTCACGGGAAGATCCGCCCCGCGCGCAGGCAAAGATTCGTTGTCCCGATCATCCATCATCCTATCGCTGAATCCTCTCAATATCCCAAAATAATAACTCTTTCTTGCAATTCTTGTATTTCCCTTAAAGGTATGCTTATTCTGCTCCCATAACAAAGAGAGCTTTGACTCCAGGAAATCATAACAGTATTCGGCTGTCTGCACATTCGCCTGTTTCCCAAAGAGTTCAAAAGTTTTATGGATTTCATCGCTGGCGGGATCATAAAGGCTGGAGCTGAGGACTTCCACATCAAAATGCTTTTTGAGTATTACAACGATGCGGCGCTGATATTCTGCGATCCTTTTTTTCTTCCTGTTGATAATGGCATAAACAAAATTATGCGCAAGATCCTCAGTGACCTGTTGCAGATTATGCCGATGCAGCAGGCGCCCCGCCATTTTCATTGCCAGGGCTGATTCATGCGCGTTCGATGATTCGGCCAACGCAAGAAGTTTTCGTATCTTCTCCAGAACCTTGCGGGATGCTTCATCTGCATCATTTCCTCCCTGCTGTTCCAATGCCGGGGACAAGTCCCCTTGAGAATGACAGAATCGTTCCGGCAGCCCCAGAAGGTTACAGGCTTTACGAAAATTCTGTCCATGACCGCTCTGCTGGTCATGATAGATTTCCCAGCAGATCTGATGGGCTATTTCATGTTTCAGGATCTGCAGGGTGATGTCCCAGTTATGACCGCGTATCAAAAAGCTGCTGATTCTGATCTCTCTGGTCTGGGGCATCCAGGCACCCAAGTGCGTTCTCGAATCGGAAATTGCAAAAACTGGCGGCTCAAGGACAAGCCTGTACTGATAGCAGATCGAATAAAACTCCTGCAGGAGTTGTCTATTCCACAGACGATAATAGTCAGATAAATGTATCAAAAATCACTCCAATCGTTCGAATGTTGCGTAAATTTTCCTGCTGAGACATCGTGCACTGCCACAATTCATTCCCCAATAAACGGAATATTCTCAGACAAAAGATCATTTCAAGCTTGTTACACACCATATTTTTCAGTATGGTCAGAATGCTTTATAAATCATTTTTTCTCCTCCGGCATTTATTTATGCAGACAGTGAACGGAATAGGTCAATTGTTTGCATTCGCTTAATATTTTATGATTTTTCCCACTCGACGTCCATTGTTATTGTACAGCTATCTGTCCACGGAGGTCCTCTCTCCGTTTTTTGCCAGTTTTCTCATCATGAACTGCGTCTTTTTTCTGGTCAAGCTTATCCCCTTTCTCAATGCTGTCCTGGAATTGAATATAGGATTCGGTGATTTCTTCCGGCTTTTCTCCTATCTCTTCCCCAACATGTTCCTCTATTCAATCCCCATGGCTGCAATGATCGGGGTTATCATCAGCTTTACAAGGATGTCGAACGACGCTGAAATACTGGCCCTGAAAGCATGTGGAATCAGCGTGTACCAGATACTCCCCCCTGTTATTATGGTCGCTCTGGGAATCTCGCTTATCTGCAGCTATTTTTCGGTGAATCTCGTCCCTGCCGGGGATACGGCTATGAAACAACTCATGTTTCAATTGGCCAAAGAAAAGATTGATAAAGGGATTAAAGAACACGAATTTACTGAGGCTCTGGGAGATCTTGTTGTCTATGTGGGAAAAATTGACAGGGACACCGGCAACTGGGAAAATGTGTGGGTTTCAGACATGCGCGGCCAGACTGTACCCACCATAACCATGGCAAAGTCCGGCCAGATGTACACCGAACTCGACAAAATGCAAGTTACTATCGTTTTAGAAAACGGGAGCTTGCATCGCTCAATCAACAACCAGTCACAGGTTGTCACCTTTGATAAATATCGCCTCAACATCCCGATACAACCGCCGAACCAGGATGCAGATAATGTATCAAGGGGCTCAATGTCCATGACGCAATTACAAAAAATGGCGCAGGATGTAGGGCCGGATACCCCATCCGGCAGAGAGTGCCTGGTTCATTATCACAAACGCCTCGTTCTCCCTGCTGGATGCTTTCTTCTGACACTTATCGGCTTTTCTCTGGGACTCCAGTCGGGGCCTGGAAAACCGGCCATCGGCGTTCCTCTTGGCCTTGCCTTTTTCATTGTCTATTATGTGTGCTTTACCATAGGAAAACAACTCGCTGAATCTTCGCACCTGCCGGTTGGAGTTGCAATGTGGAGCCCGGATATACTCTTTACACTCATCATGGCTTATATGATCAATATGACAGCCAGGGAACGGCCTTTTCTCCCCGACAAATTCCATGAGAAATATCTGAATTTTAGAGAATACCTCTCCTCCAGAAGGAATTTCCTGCGGAAATGATCGCCAAAATACGTTACTATAGCAGCTTCCTCTAACCAGCTATGCTGGACCAGATTGACCAGCCTGGACGAAACATGAGGATTCCTCATTTAGTATGGCAAGAATGCAGCTTCTGGGAGACTTTCATAGAAACTCAGCATGGCTGGACTAAAAGAGCCCCAACACACCAGGAAAGCTCTCATGCAGCATGGCAGGGTTTGTGCTCAGAAGGGACTATCAGAGATCAATACCCGGGAACCTCCCGGACGAGACATCTGCTTCCGGTAAACTCCTCAGGAGAACAGTTCATGAAATTACCAAGAGCCCATGAAATGCAAATCCTCGACAGATGCGCGATCGAGGATTTCAATATCCCCGGTATCGTCTTGATGGAAAATGCGGGATTAGGCACTGTACTCATGATGGAGAAGGAGCTCGGGTCTGCAAAAAATCATTTTGCAATTATTTTTATCGGCCCCGGAAATAACGGCGGGGATGGTCTGGTTATAGGCCGGCACCTGTATCAACGCGGTTGCGAGCCGATCTTCTTCTTCCTCGTAAATCCTGATGAACTCAAAGGAAGCGCGGCCACCAATCTGCTTATCATCCGGAAACTGAAACTCCCCTACCATGTGATAGCCGATGTACCTCGTGTTCAAACAATCCCGGTTCTTTTCAAGCAGATAGAATCACGGGGAAAATCGTGTTATGCCATCATCGACGCAATCTTCGGCATAGGCCTGACTCGCCAGCTGACCGATCATTTCGCCGCAGTTGTCGATCTTATCAACAGTCCGGACTTCGCCCATTCTCTCCCGATTGTCTCTGTTGACATCCCCTCCGGCATGGATTCGGACAGCGGAAGAATCCGGGGCACGAGCGTCAAGGCACATCACACCGCAACCTTCGGATGTGCAAAACCGGGACAGATCATGCACAACGGTTCAGGTTTGACCGGAAAACTGCATATCATTGATATCGGGATTCCGCCTGAGGTCTTCCGAAAGATCCCGGTGCCGACCGAATTGATCACAGAGGATATGGCAACCCATTGGCTCAGTCAGCTCATCCGGGAGAAATCCTCTCATAAAGGGACGCATGGACATCTGCTTATCCTGGCAGGCTCCCTAGGCAAAACCGGAGCAGCCATCCTCAGCGCCAAAGGTGCATTGAGAAGCGGTTGCGGGCTTGTAAGCCTCTGCGTGCCCTACGATCTCAACGCAATTTTTGAAGCCAGCATCGTCGAGGCGATGACCATCCCTTTGCCTACTTCCGCAACCATCCTCAATATAAGCGATTTGTCACTTATCGAAAGGCATCTGCAGGGAAAAGAGGCCATCGTTCTCGGCCCGGGGCTCGGCACCGACAAAAGGACGGCAGACCTGGTACTCTCCCTCTACCACTCTGTTCCGCAGCCCATGGTCGTTGATGCAGACGCCTTGAATATACTTGCGGCAAACAGGGACCGCTTAAAATCACCGGCCGGACCCCGAATCCTGACTCCACACCCCGGCGAACTTGCCCGTCTCATCGACACGACAACTGCGGAAATTCAAAACGACCGCCTGCAGGCAGCCAGAACCGCGTCCACCCTCTACAATCGCGATACCCTGGGGAATGTCATCATTGTCCTGAAAGGAGACGGCACGATCATTGCGTCATGCGATGGCAATGCCATGATCAATAGCACAGGGAACCCAGGCATGGCGACAGGTGGCATGGGAGACGTGCTCAGCGGCATCATCGGCGCTCTGCTCTGCCAGGGATTTTCCTGTCAACAGGCTGCCGGTGCCGGTGTATTCCTCCATGGCGCCGCAGGTGATGGGCTCTTCGCCATGATTGGCCATGGTTTTACCGCAACGGAACTTGCCGATAACATACCCGTCACACTCAAACGTTATACACAGGAGACACGATGAAAACAGCTGCAGATATAATGACATCAACGGTCATAACCGTTACAACCAACACGACCGTCCAAGAGCTTGCAAAAATCCTCTCCGAGAACAATATCAGCGGTGTTCCGGTGGTGGATGATGCGGGAGACCTTCTCGGTATAGTCACCGAAAGCGACCTGATCGACCAGACCAAGAAACTGCATATTCCCACCGTCGTCACGATTCTCGACTCCATATTTTATCTTGAAAATCCCGACCGGATGGAAAAAGAGATGAAAAAAATGGCGGGAACGACGGTTAAGGATATTTATTCGTCCAGGCCCACAGTTGTTCAGAAGGATACGACGCTCGATGAGATTGCCACCATAATGGCGGAAAAGAATATGCACACACTGCCGGTGGTCCAGGAAAATAAACTGCTCGGAGTAATAGGGAAAAGAGATATCATCAAAACACTGATCCCATAACTACCAGACAATAGGTTCAAATCCATGATCCGTCAGGTAGCGGTTGCATGTAAGAAAGACATCTGATCCGAGAAAACCTCGGTGCGCTGAAAGCGGCGACGGATGGCTGGTCTGAAGAATCAAATGCCTGTTCCGATCAATCAGCACTGACTTTTTTTGGGCAAAGGATCCCCAGAGCATAAAGACAATGCTCTCCTTTTCCTTGGATATTGTTTCAATAATGTTATCAGTGAGACGCTGCCAACCCAGGCTGGCATGGGAGTTCGGGCTTTTGGCGATAACCGTCAGACTTGCGTTGAGCAACAAGACCCCCTGCCTCGCCCATCGTGTCAGGTCAGTTACGCCAGCCTTCTGCTCTCCACCATGGATGCTCCTGTTTATCTCTTTAAAAATGTTGACCAAGGATGGTGGAGCAGGGATTCCCTCCCGAACGGAAAAGCACAATCCATGGGCCTCAGGACCTATTCCGGGATATTCGTTAAAGTAGGGATCCTGGCCGAGTATGACGACCCGCAGGATATCAAGGGAGGTTAAGCGCATGGAATTAAAAACCATCTCCCTGGAGGGGAAAACTTTCTTGCCGCAGGAGGCTTCTCCGAAAGCCTTCCGGAGCAACTCCTTATGAAATCCTTCCCGCATCAGCGGGACCTGTTCTTCCCAGAGCATCTCGTCTTCCCTCTTTAAAGGGATCCTCATGCTTGATTTGCAGCAAACAGTCCTTCCTTTGTATCAACTTGACGGCAATATTGTATACAGTTTGTTCGCTGTGATATACGTAATCACCTCAGCCGGAACAAGCCTTTCTAAAGATTGACCCCGCTCGATTCTATCGCGGACGGCAGAGGATGAGATATTTTCCGTTGCTTCAGGGAGATAGAGTAGTTCCATTTTCCCCGAAGAATGGAGCCATGCCCTCCCTTTTCTGGCATAGCCGAGAGAGCCGGCAAAAGATTCAAAGGCATCAATCGAATATCCGCTCCTTCCCGCAACAATGAAATTTGTAAGCGTCAAAAGCTCTTCACAGGATTTCCAGGTATTGATTTCCAGGAAGGCATCCTCTCCCAGAATAAAATAAAACCCTTGACTCCGGAGGCACTTTCCAGCAAGACACCGCAGGGTGTCGATGGTGTACGACGGTGCAGGTAAATCTCCTTCAAGACTGGTCAACTGGAAGAAAGGTCTGCCCGCAAGTGCCAATTGGATCATGGTGACTCTATGCTGGAAATCGGTGATCATCCGATCTGCTTTATGAGGAGGCTGGGCTGCCGGGATAAAGAGAATCTTCTCGAGACCGCATTGCTTCATCGCTATTTCGGCAAGTTGTAAATGGCCGAAATGAACGGGATCGAACGTCCCTCCCAGCAGTCCAATACGTCTTTTCAACGGCGAACCTGACCTTGACCGTAGACAATAAATTTTCGGGTGGTCAACTCCTCAAGTCCCATGGGGCCATAGGCATGCAGCTTTGTCGTACTGATGCCGATCTCGGCACCCAGGCCCAGTTCACCGCCATCATTGAATCGAGTCGATGCGTTAATCATCACTGCTGATGCATCAATTTCATTGATAAAGCGTTGGGATGTCGTGTAATTTTCAGTAATAATCGATTCGGTGTGCCGGGAGCCATAGCGCTCAATATAGGCTTTAGCCTCATCAAAATCTGAAACGATCTTCACACAGAGAGCCAGTTCGAGAAACTCTCTTCCCCAATCGCTTTCGGCAGCTGGCTGTATCTCAGCGGAAAGACAGATACTTTCTTGACATCCCAGCATCTGCACTCCTGCAAGATGCAGTTTTTGGGCGATAACCGGCAAAAATTCCTTTGCTATGTCCTTGTGAATCAAAATTCCTTCCAAGGCATTGCACACTCCGGGACGCTGGGTTTTCGCGTTGAGAATAATGGGAATCGCCTTATTGAGATCCCCATCCCTATCGACAAATATATGGCAGACCCCTTTGTAGTGTTTCAAAACCGGGATCTTGGAGTTTTCCGATACAAACCGTATCAGTCCCTCGCCTCCACGGGGAATGACAAGATCGATACTATCCTCCTGAGCCACCAGAATGGTTACAGCATCCCTGTCGGTGACGGGAACGACCTGAATGGCATCCGGATTAATCCCTTGACCTTCCAGAGCATCACGCAATACCTGCGCCAAGGCCCTGTTGGAATGAATGGCCTCAGAGCCTCCCCGTAAGATCACGGCATTACCCGTTTTGAGGCATAATGCAGCGGCGTCGACAGTGACATTCGGACGCGATTCATAAATCATGGCAATCACACCCAAAGGAACACGCATACGTCCCACGAGCAAACCGTTAGGGCGTCTGTTCATGTGCGAAATTTCCCCGACAGGATCCGGGAGCTCAATAACTGCACGGAGTCCCGCAACCAACGAGTCTATCACCGTGTCAGAGAGGGCAAGCCTATCCAGCATGGCGCCACTGAGCCCTTTTTTCCTCCCGGATCGAAGATCTTTCTGATTTTCCTGCTGAATATATTCTTTTTGCTCCATAATGGATGTGGCTATTCGCAGCAGGACGGCATTCTTGGTTTCTGAAGAAAGTATGCCAAGGTTTCTCGAAGCGATCCGAGCCTTCTGAGCCATGGAGATGACAAGATCCTGGATTTCGGTAGAGTGAATCATTTTTTCTCCTGTGTGAGACAGTGAAATTATTCGAGGACAAGGGAATTATAGAACAGGGAGCGGTGGCATTTGCCTTCTCAATTTTCACCTTCCAGCCAAATTCAGCCTATATAAGAACAAGATTATCACGATGTATTACTTCATCGCTATCCTTAAAGCCTAATGTATTAAAAATGTCTGCGGAGTGGAGACCTTTGATCTTATCGATATGGTCAGAACTGTAATTTGTAAGGCCGACGGCTATACATTCATTTCTCCGGTTCAGGCATCGGATGGATTCTCCGACACCAAAATCCTCACAAACTTCAAGTATTCCCGAAGGGAGCAGACTTTTTCCGTGCATGCTGATAGCCATCTGCGCTCCGTCATCAATTATGACAGCCCCTTTTGATTTTAACACATTGACTATCCAGTGTTTTCGGCTTTGGATCTTCTCACGGCTGGGGAGAAAGAAGGTCCCGATCATCTCGCCGCTGAACAACTTCTGCAGGACATAGGGTTCCCGTCCCGGTCCAATAAATGAGCTGCCTCCTCCCGATGAGACTATCTTTGCAGCCCGAATCTTGCTTTGCATGCCGCCGGTTCCAAGAGCGCTCTTGACGTTGCCGGCCATGGCCTCTACTTCCTGCGTAATTTCGGCGACGGTGTAGATGGGTCGCGACTCGGGTTCGGTAAGAGGATTGCCGCTATACAGCCCCCGGACATCAGTGAGGCAGATAAACATGTCGGCTTCTATCAGATTGGTGATTAAGGCGCCCAGATTGTCGTTGTCGCCAAACCGCAGTTCCTCAACAGAGACCGTATCGTTTTCATTAATAATGGGGATGACTCCAAAACGAAACAAGGTCAAAAGGGTATTTCGAACATTGAGATAACGATCCCTATTGGCGAGATCAGAATGGGTGAGAAGGATCTGGGCGATGTTCTTGCCATAGACGGCAAAGGAGGCGTCGTAGACATGCATCAATGTTGACTGCCCGACAGCTGCCAGGGCCTGTTTTTCCTTGAGGTCAATCTTTACGGACGTGTCTATTGCCAGTTTTTTTCGTCCGGCGGCAACCGCGCCCGACGAAACGAGGATAACTTCCCTGCCGCTGCTGTGCAAAAAAGCAATTTCCCGCGTCAGGTTATCGACGACCTCCTGATTCATGCCTTTTTCGCCGGTCAGAATCGCACTGCCGACTTTGACTACAACACGTTTGGCTTTATCAAACAAGGTCTGACGTAAATAGAGACCATCATCTTTATTTATTTGGAATGTCATATCGCAACCGATATTTTCAATTCTCATCCATGAAAAGCGTAGAGGCAGGAATGAAAGGAGGGTATTCTGTTCAATTCCATCACCATCCCGATACAATCCGGGACGTATTTATTCCTCGCTCTCCAAGGCCTTCTTCATATTGTGAACGTGTGCAAGTAATTCCGCACGATGCTTTTCCAGGGTATTCGCTAAAATGGTTTTCAACTCCTCAAGGCCTTCCCCGGTTTCAGCAGATATTTTAATAATATTACAGCCAGATGAAACAAAAACCTTCTCTACTTGTTTAAGTTTTTTTGCTGGAATTTTGTCTATTTTATTCAGGACCAGAAAACGGGTCTTAAGAAGCAGCTCACTCTTATAGGAATTTAATTCATTTTCAAGAATCCGATAGTCTTCCTTGACCGTTTCGCTTTCCACGTCAAGGATGTGCAGGAGTATGCCTGTACGTTCAATATGGCGAAGAAATGTGTGTCCAAGACCGACACCCTGACTGGCTCCTTCAATAAGCCCTGGAATGTCTGCTATTATACAGGGATCCGCATATTGAAAATGCAAGACTCCCAATTGCGGCTCCAAGGTCGTAAACGGATAATCGGCAATCTTGGGATTTGCAGCCGATAACTTTGAAAGAAGAGTGGATTTTCCAGCATTAGGCAACCCGACAAGGCCGACGTCGGCAATCAATTTCAATTCAATCTTGAGCCACTTTTCCTCGCCTTCCCTGCCCTTGGTGGCTATACGAGGTGTTCTGTTGGTACCGCTTGAAAAATGGGTATTCCCCAGACCTCCATCCCCGCCATACGCTGCAACAAACGTATCACCGTCATTCACCAGATCGGCCAGAATCAGCCCCGAGTCAGTATCTTTGATCACAGAACCGGCAGGAACATCCATGAAACAGTCCTTGCCGTGTTTCCCATGCATGTCCTTTCCCTGGCCGCTTATTCCATTCTCTGCCTTAAAATGAGAACGATACCGAAAATCTATCAACGATTGCAATTTACATGTTGCACGGATAATGACGTCTCCACCCTTTCCGCCATCACCACCGTTGGGTCCGCCTTTAGGGACGTACTTCTCCCGCCTGAAACTGACACATCCGTTTCCACCATTTCCAGCCTTAACAAAAAATTTTGCTTCATCAACAAATGCCATATTTTCTACCAAAGGATGCAACCGGCAAGGCCTGCACTCCTATAAAAAAAACTCGACCACCAATACGCATTGATGATCGAGTTTTATATCCTGTTATCGAATCAGCCGTTTCCGGCTTCAATTCCAGGTAAGAGTAATTCAGGACGAATCAGTCTGCGGGATACACACTTACCCGTTTTCTTTCTTTACCGAATTCTTCATACTTTACAACACCATCAACTTTAGCAAACAACGTGTAATCACGTCCGCATCCGACATTGGTACCCGGATGAATTTTAGTTCCCAACTGACGAATCAGTATACTTCCGGCAGTTACAGTCTCACCACTGAACCGTTTCACGCCCCGTCTCTGCCCTTTACTGTCACGACCGTTTCTTGAACTGCCGCCCGCCTTTTTATGTGCCATTGCTTTACTCCTTCAATCCCGCGCCTCTCTGGTTATGCCATTCAGCCCAGTCTGATATTCCAATATTCGTTTTACCCGAATCAAGCCATAATCTCTTGTATCTTTAAAGCAGTATACGATTGCCTGTGGCCATTCTTCAGCCTGTAGCCTTTTCTGCGTTTCTTTTTAAAGATGATGACTTTTTTCGCTTTTCCCTGTTCGGCAATAGTGGCTATAACCTTAGCATTTTCGACCAGCGGCTGTCCTATGGTGACAGTACCATCACCCGCAATCAGCAACACATCTTTGAGCTCAACTGTGTCACCAACATTTCCATCCAATTTTTCAACACGTAATTGATCGCCACTGGTAACCTGGTACTGTTTTCCTCCAGTACGAACTATAGCATACATTATATGAACCTCATTTCTTGGAATCTAATTAATGTCATCGCATTATACTGAAATTTGCTCTCCGGAATTATGCAATTGACACTTTTTTCCAAAAATTGTCAACGTTTTTCACGGTCACTCAATCAAATTTATCGTGTTGAGAATTAAAAAACGGAAATTTCAAGATCCAGAACCCCCGCTCTCCCCTTAAAATTTCCGTTCGGTGCTTTCCATCCATCAAGAAGCCGTCCCCCCGAACGCCCTTCTTCACGAACCAAAAATCAATTCTATGCCGCAAGGGTATTATGAGGCATATCCAAGCCGGGCATTTTCTCTTTCACGGCGAATAGAACAAGCCCTGGAAAACGCATTTTTTTTGCCATGCTTGGTTATAGAAACAGAAGTCTTTCCCTGTTTTCCCTGATCAGTAACCCAACTGACCTCATAACGATTCAACTTTTCATTCAATCGAACACCGACAACACCTGTCCCGGAATTGCTCACTGTAACCATGTGCTTATTGGTACGAACCTTACCCAGTTTCTTTTCTATCTTATCTCTCCAGGAAATAGCAGAAAGAAGACTGGAGTACCTTCCGCCACATTTTCTATCGGAAAAGAATTTTGAGTGGGTTTTTCCCAAAAACCGAACTCGGACATACCAACCATGCGTCCTTTTGGTTTCCTGGTCAATTCTTGCAATGTCCTTGTGTTTTTCCAAAAGGAATTTTTGTTTTTTTTCGTCTTCCATTGCCAATCCTTCTTTTAGGTTAATCTTTATCTTCCCGCTTCCTTTAAAAAAGGAACTCCCTTTAGATTTTCCACACCTCCCTCTTGCCATATTCTGCAAAGGAGGATGTGAAAAAAAAACTACCTATGCTACTTATTTGGTCAGGTCAAATATGTCAACATTTTTATCGGATTTTTTAACCACCCATCCTCACTCAATTGTTAAAGATTTCAGGAATATGTACAATACTCGCCTGGGATTGGTTATCAATTCCATGATGGATGCTATAGGGAATTAACCATAAATTATAATTAAATCGTCTTCTTTTGCGGTCACGCGCTTTATTAAACAAGCTACATGCCGCTTTTATCCGTACACGTTCACCTGAAGGCGGAGCCTGAGAGAAACCGTATTGAAGTCTGGCTCCGAATCATGCTATTTTTCAGGCGGCAACAAAAAAGAATCCCTTGTCCTCGGAAAAATCATCCAAGTTCCCAATGAAGATGAAATATTCCCGCCTCTTATGGCTATCAACTCCATTATGTTCATGAGATTGACGGATAACTCGGTAAACATTTTCACCATATTCTCTTATTGCCTGTTAAAAGTGTAATTCATTTTCAGGTAATATCAAATTTTTTCTAACAAAAGAGGTTTTGCATGCTGAATACTGAAGCTGCCTTTCGCAATCTTATAGATATAGTCAAAGAACTCCGTGGAGAGAACGGCTGTCCGTGGGATAAAAAACAGTCGAACTCTTCGCTGTCAAAATACCTTCGGGAGGAATTCGATGAATTATTATTGGCAATCGCGAAAGATGATGCGGAAAATCTTTGCGAGGAGGCTGGCGACGTCCTTTTCCTGATAGTGATGCTGGCTCAAATCAACGCGGAAAAGCACCTTTTCAACCTCTCAGACATCCTGAATGCCATTAATAAAAAAATGATCCGGCGGCATCCCCACGTTTTTGCAGGAGTCCAGATTGCTGATGAAGAGGCCCTGAGAAAACAATGGCAGACTATTAAAGCCGAAGAAAAATTAAAAAAAAATTGACATTCCTATAAGTGATCTGTAAAATTCAGGGTTTCTTCGTCAGACCGGTTTGCAGATTTCTGCAATACCTGCCTGCCGATTTTTTATTGCAGAACAGTTGGAAAACTACACCTCTTCGCTCTCTGCAGAACAGCAAAGCAAGCGAGGGCCGTAACCCATGGGGTTTTTGATCCCACACACATGAGTCCACGAGGAGGAACACATGCGCAGGTACGAAACAATTTTTATCCTTCGCCCCACACTGGGTGAAGAGCAAATCAGCACGCTCATTGAAAATACAACGAATATCATCCAAGCGGAAAAGGGTCAGATTATTGAAGCCGACAGATGGGGCATAAAAAAACTCGCCTATCCTATTAAAAAGGAAACCCTCGGATTTTATGTATTTTGTGATTATGCGGGAACCCCCGAAGCTGTAACCGAAATCGAGCGTAAATTCAGAATCGATGATTCCGTTCTTCGTTATTTGACCGTAAAGACAGCCGATTCTATCACTGCAGAGCAAGCTGATACGGCTACCGCTGAACTTGCGGTCCGCAGGGCAGCGAAACAGGCTTCAGAGACAGAAACGGACGACGACCTTGAAGATGACATCATTGAGGATGCGGACATCATTGAAGAATAAGAACGTCTTACGGCGATATGCAAAATACAGGAGAATATAATGGCTCAAAGACCACAGAAGAAATTGTTTTCACGAAAAAAAGTTTGCAGATTTTGCGCGGATAAAGAACAGTCAATTGATTATAAAGATGTGAAGACGCTCCGCGGTTTCGTATCCGAGAGAGGGAAGATTATTCCCCGGAGAATTGTTGGAACATGTGCAACACATCAGAGACAACTTTGTGAGGCTATCAAGAGGGCGCGTCATATAGCTCTGTTGCCGTATTCTGGTTCTGTTCTCGGTTGAGAGAGAGCAGAGGGAGTCATGCAGTGAGCCAGGTTGAGATAAAACCTGAAAGGATCAGAACTTTTCAATATGTTTTCTTTCTTTCCTTATTTCTTATCCTTCCTGGCGCGCAATGGCCTTTGTTCTTTTGGTTAAATGGACTGATCCCTCTGGTTGTTTTTTTGTTTTTGTATGGATTTGGTTGGAAAATGGGAGGCTTGATACTTCTGAGCGGCGCGCTGACCGCCTGTGCGGTAAGCATGTATCTTAGCTTTTTCCCCTTCTTCCTCTTCTCTTTGACTGCTTTTCCTGCTGGATATGTAATCGCCTATGCGGCAGGGAGAACGGAAGATCAAATCACAACCGGAATGAAAGGAGTTTTATGCCTCGGGGGTTGCGGGCTGCTTTTCTGGGCTGGGCTTATCGCCATTGACAATACATTTACTTACTCAGGTGTAATTCAACAGGTACAGCAGGGGATGGATGCTGTTCTCAAATCCTACAGGAACAGCAGTTCCATCCCGGTAGACAGACTTCTGGAGATCGATCAGGTGTTCAGCCAGGTGAAATCGATTTTTCCAATAATTTTACCGGCTATACTGGGAAATAGTATAATTCTCACCATCTGGTTGACCATAGCAGGAGGGAATGGGCTTGCACTGAGATTTTTCGGGAAACGTCCATGGCTAGAGTACAAGTACTGGAATTTACCAGATAAATTTATTTGGGTGTCAATTGCTTCAGCCCTGTTTGCCCTGATTCCGGATACACGTTTTCATTCCATTGGAATAAATTGCCTGCTTATGTGTGGCATCGTGTATGTTTTTCAAGGAGTTGCTATACTTGTATATTTTTTCGACAAATGGAGGGTTCCATACTTCTTCCGTTTGCCCTTATACACACTTGCCGCTATCCAATCAACAGGAACAGTTCTCCTGATGATAGCCGGAATAGCGGATATATGGATGGATTTCCGAAAAATCCATAAAGAGAAATCAGCATAACAAGAAATTTTCTCCGATCATATTTCGATTGGATTATTTACAGCGTAGACAATACTACAAGGAGTTAACAGATGAAGCTCATTCTTAAAGAAACAATAACCACTCTGGGACAGGAAGGTGATGTTGTCACTGTCAAGCCAGGCTATGGGCGGAATTATCTCTTACCCCAAGGCAAGGCAGTTGCAGCTGATGCTGCAAATCTTGCCATACTTGCCCGAAATAGGGCTGTGATCGAGGCTCGCATTGAACAGCAACGCAAGGAAGCTGAGGCATTATCCAAAAAATTAGCGGGAGTGACGCTCGAAATCAAACAGCTTGCAGGTGAAGATGAAAGACTGTTCGGTTCCGTCACCGCAGGAGATATCTGCGATAAGCTGGCAACCATGAATATTTTATTGGACAAAAAACAAATCTTGCTTGCAGAACCTATTAAAACTTTAGGTGAAACAACGGTATCTATCAAGGTCGGATTTAATCTGATTGCCTCCATTCTGGTTACAGTCACCAACCAGGATTCGGAAGCATAGATTGCTTTCTCCGGTACGCACCGGTTCTTAACTATCTGAAAAGTTCAAGCACACTCCGTGCTTGAGTCTACAACCAGTGGTTGTGGATATTTTCACACTATGCACACCAGAGAGACCAATTCTCAATGGTGTGTTTTTGTTTGATTATTTGCCTACCGTTCAGGAATAATGACTGACTCATCCCCTTTCTCGTCAAAGAACTCAACCGCCCATGGTGCCAGAGTTCCACCTCAAAACCTTGAGGCAGAACAATCTGTGCTGGGTTCTATCCTCTTAAAAGACAAATCGTTAAGCGGTGTCCTTGAGATTTTGGGTCCGGCAGATTTCTACAGAAACGGGCACAGGCTGATTTTTGAGGCAATGATTGAGCTCTTTGAAAAAAACGAGCCGCAGGATCTTCTCACAATCACTAATTTCCTTAAAGATAATAATCATCTTGAGGAAGTAGGCGGGGCCGCTTATCTGGCGGCATTGACCTCTATTGTGCCGGTAACCGCCAATATCACCTCCTACGCCCGGATAATCCGGCAGAAGGCAATCCTCAGAAATCTCATTCAAGTCAATACCGACATTGCAACACGGTGTTACGATGAGCAGGGGGATATCGATGTTCTGGTTGATGAGGCCGAACAGTCAATCTTTCAGATCGCCGAGCGAAAAAGCGGACAAAATTTCGTATCGCTGAAAACCATCATTCCCTCGGCCTTTCAATCAGTAGAAAAGCTCTTCAAAAGACAGGAACTGATCACGGGGGTCCCCACGGGGTATGTCGAAATCGACAAGATGACGGCTGGACTGCAACCTTCGGATCTTATTATTCTTGCGGGAAGGCCATCCATGGGCAAGACCGCTTTTGCCATGAATATCGCCCAGCATGCTGCGCTGGTGGAAAAGATCGGAGTCGGAATTTTCAGTCTTGAGATGTCTAAAGAACAGTTGGCCATGCGTTTGCTCAGTTCTGTCGGCAGGATTGATTCCCATCGTATCCGTACAGGACGTATGCTTGCGGACGACTGGCCGAAATTAACCCGTGCTGTCGGCATGCTGACCAATGCTCCGATATATATAGACGATACACCTGCAATTTCCGTGCTGGAGATGCGGGCAAAGATTCGCAGGCTTGCCTCGCAATACGAAGTGGGCATGATACTTGTCGATTACCTGCAACTCATGCGGGGGCGCACATCAATTGAAAATCGAACGCAGGAGATCAGTGAGATCTCTCGATCCTTAAAAGCCCTGGCCAAAGAATACAAGATTCCGATTCTGGCACTGTCTCAATTGAACCGTGGACTTGAAAGCAGAACGGACAAACGTCCGATGATGTCAGATCTTCGTGAATCAGGGGCCATTGAACAGGATGCGGACGTCATCTGTTTCATTTATCGTGACGAGGTCTACAATAAATCCGAGGATAACCCGGAAAAGGGGATCGCCGAAATCATTATCGGCAAACAGAGAAACGGTCCTACAGGAATCGTCAAGTTGACATTCCTTAAAGAATTCACTATGTTTGAAAATTTAAGCAGTTATGATGAACCGGACAAATATTGAGTTCACCTTGATTTTTTTTAAAGTGAACTTGAATCATACCTGTATGAGCAAGAGCCGGTATTCTTTACACAGGGGCATTCAGCATGAGCGGCATCACGGAAAAATACGACTTCAAATCCATAGAGGCTAAATGGCAGGAGCATTGGCTTGCGAGCAAGACCTATGGCGTTGACGAAGTGAATAATAAAGAAAAATACTACGTCCTGGAAATGTTCCCCTATCCTTCCGGACGAATTCATATGGGTCATGTCCGAAATTATTCCATAGGGGATGTCATTGCAAGATATAAGAGAATGCAGGGATACAATGTCCTGCATCCCATGGGCTGGGATGCCTTTGGGCTCCCCGCCGAAAATGCCGCTATAAAGAACAAGACCCATCCCGCCAAGTGGACCTATGACAATATTGATTATATGCGTAATCAACTGCGACGTCTGGGCCTTTCGTACGATTGGGACCGAGAAATTGCTACATGCAACTCCAAATATTACATGTGGGAGCAACTCCTTTTTCTGAAAATGTATGAGAAAGGAATAGTGTACCGTAAGGCTACAACGGTAAACTGGTGCAACGCATGCCATACTGTTCTGGCCAATGAGCAAGTCGAAGACGGTGCCTGCTGGCGCTGCAGCGAGCCGGTTGTTCCGAAGAAGATGCATGGCTGGTTTCTCAAGATTACAGAGTACGCTGAGGAGTTGCTTGCCGGTCTCGAAACTTTGAAAGGATGGCCTGAGAAAGTCGTCACCATGCAGCGCAACTGGATCGGCAAGTCCACGGGACTTTCCTGTAATTTCAAAATAGTCGGATCGGATCGTGAGATTGCTATTTTTACAACGCGGCCTGATACCATTTTCGGTGTCACCTTTCTTTCTATAGCTCCGGAACACCCGCTTCTGGACAGCCTGATTGCTGGTTCGGACAGGGAACAGGAAGTCAGGGATTTTGCATCTCGGATCATCAACGAGAAACAACGGCACAACCTTGAGGTCGAAATGGAAAAAGCCGGGATTTTCACCGGCCGTTACTGCATAAATCCCTTTAATAACCAGCAAGTTCCTATCTATGTTGCCAATTTTGTCCTCATGGAATACGGAACAGGCGCAGTCATGGCGGTTCCCGCACATGACCAGCGGGATTTTGAATTTGCCAGAAATTATTCGCTTGCTCTTCTTCCGGTAGTTGTTCCGGAAGGTCAGTCACTCGCTGCCGAGGACATGACAGAGGCCTCAACTATACCGGGAATCCTGGTTCATTCCGGATCGTTCACCTCCATGACGACCGAAGCGGCCAAGAAGGCCATCATCGCTCATGCAGAAAAAGAGGGATTCGGTCATGCTCATATAACCTACAGACTCAGAGATTGGGGTATATCCAGACAGCGATATTGGGGTGCCCCCATTCCTGTGGTCTACTGTGAAACCTGCGGAATCCAGCCCGTTCCGGTCAATCAACTGCCTGTAGTTCTTCCAGAAGACGCCGATTCGGGACAAAATGAATGCGCGCCCCTTGAGCAGAGAGAATCCTTTGTCAAGACAGTCTGTCCGCTATGCGGCAGGGAGGCCCGGCGCGAGACCGATACTATGGATACCTTTGTCGAATCCTCCTGGTATTTTGCCCGATATACCTGTCCGCGGCATACAGAGGCTCCCCTTGATGTAAAAAAGGCTTCGCACTGGTTGCCCGTCAACCAATATATCGGCGGTGTCGAACACGCAATTCTCCATCTTCTGTACTCGCGTTTTTTCACCAAAGTGCTCCGCGACCTTGGATATCTTGATATTGACGAACCCTTCGCCAATCTTCTTACGCAGGGAATGGTCATCAAAGACGGGGCGAAGATGTCAAAATCAAAAGGAAACGTTGTCGACCCCAATGATCTGATCAACGAGTATGGTTCCGATACCGTCCGGCTCTTCAGCCTCTTTGCGGCTCCCCCGGAAAAGGACCTTGAATGGAGCTCGCAAGGAGTTGAAGGGGCATCCCGTTTTCTGAACCGGGTTTATCGCTACATTGTCAACAAGAAGGAGACGCTTCTTTCCCATAAGGGCGCAAATCCTCCAATCAGTGATGCCAGCCGGTCTCTGCATAGAAAAACTCACCAGACAATCAAGAAAGTCACCCAGAACATCGATAATAACTTTCATTTCAATACTGCCATCAGTTCGATCATGGAACTGTTTAATTTTCTCTCCTCAGCCAATGAAAATGGACAGTCGGAACAGATTGAGGCGCCGATAATACGCCAGGCCGTCAATGCCATCCTCCTCCTGCTTTCTCCTATGGTTCCCCATTTCAGTGCAGAGATGTGGGCCTTTTGCGGAAATACCCAGCCTATCGAGCAGGAACATTGGCCGTCATTCGATGAGGAAGCCGCCAGAGAGGATATGTTGACCATAGTTGTTCAGATCAACGGCAAGGTGCGGTCCAGACTGCAGGTTGTGGCAGATATTGAAGATGACATGCTGGCAAATATGGCTTTATCAGAAGAGTCGATAGTGAAATTCATTGCCTCTAAACCGATAAGGAAAACCATTGTGGTCAAGAAGAAACTTGTGAATATTGTGATCTGACGCTACCATACCGGGTGAAATATCCGGAGTGGAGACGCATCAGACAATTTTTCATTTTGACACCTTAACCTACCAGAGAATTTCATTGAAATTAATCAGCTGCTCGCGCATCACGGTGATCCTTCTGCTGCTTCTGCTGCCCGCTTCCTGCGGGTATCATAATCCTTATGTGTATAGGGGCCCGGATAAATCCGTCTATATCGCAACCTGGAAAAACAGGACAAATCAATTGCAGATCGGGATACAAATCTACCAATCCCTTGTCACCTGGTATGAAAAAAGCAGATCCATTACGGTTACAAAGCAAGAAGGAAATGCGGATCTGATCCTTACAGGCGAGATACTCTCGATCAATATTCCCAGTTTGGCCTACGGCGCCAACAATGCAGCAGTACAGGTTAAAATATATATAGATGTCCGGTATCTTTTAAAAGATGCGAAGACAGGGAAGGTCCTGATGGAGGTACCAAGGCAGTCCTTATCAGAATCGTATTACATAACCAGTGATATATCTTCCACAAATGATAACGAGAAAAAGGCTATCAATCTCATGATTGACGACCTCTCAGAAAGAATCTATCTCAATACTATCAGCCAGTTGCAACACCAGTAAGACGGCAAGCCCCTAACGGATACACTCAAGGCGCACTTCGCATTCGAGGCAGCCTTGAGTAATCCCGGCTGTCTCAGTTATATTTCGTCTCTTCTTCTCCCCTACCCAAAGCAGCACTATCCGGAAATTCATGCTACGCATTGCAGATGTCTCCATTGATCCGCCGTTCATCCTTGCACCTCTCGCCGGGTATACGGACCTCCCTTTCCGTTTGCTTTGCCGTGAGTACGGGGCGGGAATGTGTGTTTCCGAAATGATCAGCAGCCACGGACTCCTCTATCGTCAATCCAAAACCATGGCTATGTTACAGTCTGTCCCTCAGGAACATCCCATGGCGCTCCAGCTCTTCGGGGCTGATCCGGATATTATGGGAAAAGCGGCTGCACTCTGCGCCCCGACACTTCCGGACTTTATAGACATCAATATGGGTTGTCCTGTCCCAAAAGTGACAAAACGAGGCGCAGGCGCGGCACTCATGCGCGATCCTCTGCTGGCTGCCAGAATCATTGAGGAGGTGCGGAAACAGGGGAAACTTCCTGTCACCGTCAAAATCAGAGCAGGTGTCGACAGCACCCATAAAAATGCCGTTTCCTTTGCACAAATGGCGGAGAAGGCTGGCGCCTCGGCGATCATTGTACACGGGCGTACCTGGGCTCAGGGGTTTACCGGAAAGGCGGACTGGCAGGTCATCGCCGCAGTCAAGGAAGCGCTTTCCATCCCGGTTATAGGCAATGGAGATATTCTGAGCTACGATGATGGTCTTTTGATGCAGGAACAGACGGGCTGCGACGGAGTCATGATCGGCAGGGGCGCTCTGGGCAACCCCTGGATCTTCACCAGGGCCGGTCGCCCCGATGACTTTTCTTCACTCATGAAAGGGGTGCTAAGACACCTGGAATTACGAGAACAATTGTATTCGCTGACAGATTATTCGCTGGGTTCTATAAAAAACCATATCGGCCGTTACTTCAAGCTGATTCCCGGATGCGCGCGGTTCAGAAAGCTGGTTTATGAGAGTTCACGGTACACTGAACTCAAAGAGAATATGCTTTCCCTGGAAAGGACCGCGTAACAAAGCAGGATAAAAGAAAGTAAATTTTTACGCAACGCCGCACACGATGCTGCGGACCTGGTATCAGTGGAGCCTCCTCCATGATGCAGGCAAAAGATGAAACCCGCAAGCATCATGGATCGGCTTTACAGCATCATTATCGGATCAGGGGTTTTGCATCTCGCAGGCCATGATGGTCTGTTTACAGAGAACCCAGGTGGTAACTGATCCCACTCCTGCGGGAACCGGAGAAATTCGCTGCACCACGGGCTCAACCTCTGCAAAATCCACATCGCCGCAGTATTTGCCGGGATTTGCCGGATCAGGATTGATGCCGACATCGATGACGATCTGACCTGGTTTTACGAAGTTGCCTTTTATCATCTTTGCCTTTCCCACAGCTGCGATGAGGATGTCCGCATTTTTGCAGACATCCGGCAGGTTCTCGGTTCTGGAATGGCAGATGGTAACAGTGCCATGCTCTCTCAAAAGCAGCATGGCCAGAGGTTTTCCAACCACCAGCGACCGGCCAACCACAACGCATTTCTTCCCCTTGATGGGAATATCGAAATGATGAAGCATGTCCATGCAGGCCGTGGGTGTACAAGGCGGAAAACCGGTCGGGTCATCGGTAAAGATTTTGGCAGCGCCGCCGGTGGTCAGGCAATCCACATCCTTTTCCACGGGGATCAACGTTCGTATCTTCTTTTCATTCAAATGCTTGGGCAAGGGGGAAAACATAAGGATCCCATGGACGCTTTTCATTTGTCCAACTTTAATCACAGCGGCCTCAAAGGCATCCTGCTCGATATTTTCCGGATATTCAAACACCTCTGAATCCATGCCGAGGGCGGCGCAGGTCTTCTTGGCTCCCCCTTCATAAAAAAGGTCATCCGGACGCTCTCCCACCCTGATAATGCCAAGTTTGGGCGCAAGTCCTTTTCCCTTCAGACTTTCAACCTTTTTTATCAGTTCCGCCTTCATGGCATCGGCCACGGGTTTTCCTTTCAAAAGTTCAGCCATCGGTATGTCTCCTTATTTTTTCAATTTTGATATAACAAGGGCAAGGGTCTCATCCGCCATTTTCGATCCGGTCGTAAGCAGTTCGTCCATCTCCTTGCGAGTAGCCGAAAGAAATGCCTGGTCTTTAATGGTGTTGAGATTGATGATTACATTCAGACTTCCTGAGATGAGAGCGCTTTTCAAAAATGCGACGCCGCATCCCACATCGGAGATGGCGATCATGGTTCCGATCTCTCCCATTCTTGCGTGAATTTTAATCCCTTCAAAGGCTGCACGCATAATCTCCATGGGTACCCCGCACGCTGTCTTACAGCAGTTTTCCATGGTTTCTTCCTTGAACTGTATCTCTTCCGGGGTGTTTTTGGGGAGTCCGTAGGCCTTGGAAAGGGGCTCAAACACCTCGGCATCCTTATCTACCAGCCTTTTTAGCTTGATAATAACCTCTTCGCCTCTGCCGATGAGATCCTTTACTTCCCCCTCCACTTCCGCATATTTCTTTTTGCCCAGGGTGAGGTTTCCCACCATGTTTGAAAGGGCCATACCTATGGCGCCGCCCATGGCAGCCGCACCCCCGCCACCCGGAACCGGTGCTTTTGATGCCAGTACCTCAATGAATGCCGAACAGGTCTGATCCACCATTGTCATTTTCTTTCTCCTCTCTGATTTTAAGTCGCATGGAGGTCAAACCTTGAAATATTGCAACGCCGTTTCCAAGGGTTGACCCTGTTCACAAAAAAATATTGTCACACATCCAGCAAGCAATCAAATCGATCTCATATAAATGACTATTATAATACAGTATTTTTGAATTTTAATTTCAGCAGTTCACCACAATGCTCCGAGGTAAGGCGAAAGGACAATCACATCGCAATTAAAGGCAAGTAATCGGGCTCCCAACGCATTCGCGCAATCAATGTCTTCATCTTCGCCTCGTCGTTCTCATGCTTGAATCGGGAAAAGACGCAGGGTCTGCTCACTCCTTCTTCAACCGCGCACATGGCTACGGCAAGGGCCACCTTCTGGCTCACCTCCTTTAACATGGCAACGGGAGGAACCAGACGCCCCTGGGACATTTCTTCCTGGGAGACAAAATCCGAAACAGCATGGGCTGCCGCAGTAAAAAATTTCGGCAAGACCTCGCGCGCGCCGGATGCCAGAACCCCCAGGCCCACTCCCGGGAAGACAAGAGCGTTGCTGCAATGGCCGGTTTTAAAGGTCTTCCCATTTAACACATCGGGCTCATAGGGGCTGCCGGTTGCTACAAGGGCTTTACCGTCAGTACAGTGATAGATGTCATAAGGAAGGGCCTCGATGACAGAGGTCGGGTTCGAGAGCGGAAGAATTACCGGTCGATCCGTGTTATTCAAGACCTCCAGGATCACTTCTTCGGTAAAACATCCAACGCAGCCTCCTTGCCCTGAAGTGCCGATGAGCACTGTTATACCGGCATTCCTGATGACATCCTGCAGATACAGCGTCTCGTCTCCCAACCAGGGAAATCGGCAAGGATCCTTTGCGAATTTTTCCTTGTAAAAATCATTATCCGTATCGGTCCTGACAATCCCCTTCGAGTCAAAGGTAAAGATCCGGTCTTTTGCCTGCGATTCGCTAAGGCCTTCCTCAATCAAAGCAATTTCAATCTGTTCGGCTATGCCAATCCCACAGGTTCCGGCCCCATGAACCAGGAAGACCTGATCCTTGAGCATCTCCTTTTTAATCCTCATTGCCGAAAAAATTGCTGCAAGGATAATAGCCCCCGTCCCCTGGATATCTTCATTGAAGGAGATCAGATCGTCAGAAAACGCATCGCGGATGTTATAGGCATTCTGTTTTGAAAAATCCTCCCACTGGCAGATAGCATTGGGAAAGACATTTCTGAACGCCCTTGCAAACCGGCCGATGAACTGCAGGTATTCCTCGCCTTGCAGACGTTCATGCCGCCAGCCGAGATATTCATTATCGGTGAGCAGACCCTTGTTATTGGTTCCGACATCCAGGGATATCGGCAGACAGTGCCAGGGAGCGATGCCTGCCCCTTGGGTGTAAAGCATCAGTTTCCCGAGGCAAATGGCAATCCCTCCGGCACCCTGATCCCCAAGGCCAAGTATGCCCTGATTGTCCGTTACGACAGCAATCCTGATATCCCGATGAAGAAACTGCCGCAATATATTTTCTGCGTTATCGATGTTTCCCGGGTAAAAATGCAACCCATTTGCCTGCCTGAACATTGATGAGTACTGTTTTACAGCAAGTTCAATGGTCGGCGTATAAATAATACCGATATATTTCTCAAGATCACTTTTTATCAAGGCATGGGCCAAGGTCACGTTGCGATCAAAAAGAGAACGGATGAAGACGAACTTCTGGACATCATCACTCCTTTCATCCACCTTGTCGACAGTTGCTTCAACCTGGTGCTTCAGATCCCGGACAGCAGGGGGTAAGGCGGCTTCCAGGCCGAGTTGCGCTCTTTCAACAAGATTAAAGGCCGTTCCTTTATTCAGGAAACTGATGGAATGGATGGAGGAGCCGCTTAGGAAAACAAGAATTTCCTGAGTATTTCCATATTCATCATAGTTAAATCGATATTGGTTCTCTGCCATGGCTCTTTCCCCGTTGGCTCGTCATTGATTCTATTGAGACTGTTTGTCAGATTGACAAGCAGATCAGTATGCTCCATAATGGCTCCCCATGAAACATTGGAAAGACATATTACAGGAGAGCATCACAACATATTCGGCTCTGCAGAAACAATTGGATTGCAATAATACAGCATTGGAGGAAGTAATAGCAAACTTTCCGATGCGTATAAATCCTTATTTTTTAAATCTGGTCAAAACTCCTGATGATCCTCTCTGGAAACAGTGCGTTCCGGACCCGGCCGAACTTGAGGACACGATCTGCATCGAAGATCCTCTGGGTGAGGAGAACCTCAGCCCCGTACCCAACCTTGTCCATCGCTACCCTGACAGAGCCCTTTTTCTCGTCACAAATCAATGTGCGATGTATTGTAGATTTTGCACACGAAAACGCAAAGTTGGAACAAACAGGATGCAAATCTCCGCCGACACCGTCAATGCGGGTCTCGATTACCTGCACAAAACCCCGGAAATCAGAGACGTCCTCATCTCCGGCGGAGATCCTCTTTTACTGGACGATGAGAATATAGAGAAACTCCTGATCAAACTGCGGCGGATTCCCTCCATCGAAGTGCTCCGTATCGGTACCAGGGTACCATGCACCCTGCCCATGCGCATCACAAAACGGCTGGTTTCCATCCTGAAAAAATTCCATCCCCTTTTCATCAACACCCATTTCAATCACCCCGCTGAAATCACCCCGGAGGCAGCCCGGGCCTGCGCTCTTCTGGCAGATGGCGGTATTCCGCTGGGTTGCCAGACTGTTCTGCTCAAGGGGATCAACGATGATCCCGCCGTTATCCTCAACTTGATGCGAGCGCTCCTGCGGATCAGGGTCAAGCCCTATTACCTCTTTCAAGCCGATTTGGCCCGCGGCACAAACCACTTCCGCACCCATACCGAGACAGGCATCGCAATCATTCGCTCTCTGATCGGAAGAATCTCTGGTATGGGCATCCCCACCTTGGCCCTTGACGCCCCCGGCGGTAAAGGAAAAATCCCGCTGTCTCCGGATTACATCCTGGCAAAGGGGGACAACCTGGTCTTCAACAGCTATTGCGGCGAGATCTGCACCTACCCGGAAGCTGGCGAGGCATTCTAAATTTCACCTTTCCGGCATCTTACACTTCTTTTTTCGTCGAACTTGCAAGTCCGGCAGAGAAAACAGTATAATCAAGCTTGAATGTTCACAATCCGAACTTCATCGCCTCGCTGCTCACGAAAGAGGGAAAGAAACCCCTCGATGCACCGCGAGGCGAAAGGAATCGAGAGACCTCTTTTTTCAGCAGTTATACCGGATAAGACATCATGGATAAAATCGAACTCTTAAAGGCAGTCCTCAACTCCGAAGAACTTCCGACTCTGCCGACGGTTGCTTCACGACTTATCTCACTCACATCCAAAGAAGACACGACACTGTCCGATATAGCTGACCTTGTTTCCCAGGATATTTCTCTCTCTGCAAAGATTCTCAAGGTCTCCAACTCCGCCTTTTACAGTTTTCCACAGCAGGTGGGGTCCATTCAACAGGCAGTCTCAATACTTGGAACCAACGCTGTACGGAGTCTGGTCCTTTCGTTTTCGTTCCTGACCATTAAGTCAGGCAAAAAATCCAGCCAATTCAACTTCGAAAAATTCTGGGAACAATCCCTGGCCTCGGCGGTAGCCTCCAGACTCATTCTTGAAAAGGTTAATGATGCAAATACTGAAGAGATATTCATATCCGGTCTCCTGCAGAATCTGGGAGAGCTGATCTTCGCAAGGACATTTCCCGATGAATACGATAAGGTGCTTGCCGCCATCGAAGAAGACCAGCATGACCGCATCGGCACGGAGATATCAATTTTTGGCGCAGATCATTGCTATATAGGCCATGAGGTGGCCAAACACTGGGGTTTTCCGCCCATCCTGCTCGTCCCTATACTTCACCACCACGACCCGTCATCCTATCAGGGCGATAATCAAAAAATACTGCTGACCACCAAGGCCGTGTATCTCTCTGATCTGCTGATCAATATAATATTCTCACAAAAACCGCAAGAGTATCATAAGCAGTTTAAAAGAGAGGCAAAAAAACTCTTGGGGCTCCGCAATGAGCAGATAGACGAGATCCTCAATGACGTTCATTCGCGCATTGATCAGGCCGGTACATATTTTGGTCTGCAGATGGAAAACACAAAATCCGTTCAGGACATTCTGCAAGAGGCAAATATTCGCCTAAGCCTTATGAACCTGGATTACTCGCAGATGAACAAACAGCTTATAACAGCAAAAATTGCCTTGGAAAAACTCACCAGGGAACTTGAGCAGAAGAATAAATTTCTGGATAATCTTGCCAATGTCGATGGCCTCACCGAAATTTACAATCACAGGTATTTTCAAATCGCCCTGGAACAGGAAATCGCTCGCGCTGACCGCTCCGAAGGATATATTTCCCTTCTGCTTATCGATATCGATCACTTCAAGAAATTCAACGATACCCATGGTCATCAGGCTGGAGACTCCGTTCTTAAGGCATTTTCTCAGATATTGAAATCAAATATTCGCAAATACGACATTCTTGCGAGATACGGCGGAGAGGAATTTGTCATTATTCTTCCGGAAACAGACATTGAAGGCGGACTTCTGGTGGGAGAAAAACTGCGGGGAGCCATTGAAAATATGTCTTTTGAAGAAAACCATCAGACATACCATGTAACGGCAAGCTTTGGACTCGCCTGCTGCAGGCCAGCCATTGAGGACAACTTCTCGAAAAGCACGTTCATACATATGGCTGACACCGCCCTCTATGATGCGAAAAATCAAGGGCGGAACCGGGTTGCACTCTTTACGCCCAAAAAAAAGTGGTATAAATTTTAAAGGCGCATCATACTGGCATTTTACGCCTCAAATATTACCCAGGCCTAAGGCATGACCACTCAGGACATTACCTACAAATATTGTTTTGATTTTCCGAATGGAATGAAAAAGAGGTTTCTTGTTCAGCTTGACGGCAGAACATTTCTCTTCAAACCCACGACGCACAACCGTCCCGACTGGACAAACCTCGCGGAATATCAATGCTCCTGCTGTACATTGACGGATGTTACGCACTGTCCCATTGCTGTGAATATTTCTGAACTTGTGACGTCCTTTAAAGACATTGTCTCCCACGAAGCATGCAAGGTATCCTGTATCACTGCAGAAAGAACAGTCACGAAGAACACCCTCGTTCAAGATGGTCTCAGTTCGATCATGGGTATTATCATGGCGACCAGCGGCTGTCCGACCATGGATATTCTCAAGCCCATGGCCCGGTTTCATCTGCCTTTCGCCTCGGTTGACGAGGCTATGTTCCGCTCTGTCTCGGTGTATCTGCTGCGTCAGTATTTCTCGTATCAACGGGGCGGCGCCAGCGATTTTTTTCTGAAAAACGTGAAGTCATACTATCAGAAAATTGAAAACGTCAACAAAGGGATTCTGAACAGGGTCAAGCATGCCTCGCAGTTGGACGCCGATCGCAACGCCATCGTCATCCTCAACGCCCTGGCGCAGATTCTCCATATGGAAATTGATGACGACCTGCGTTCGCTGCGAAAAATCTTTTTCCCGGAGCAGGAGGAAGACGGCATACCGCAACCGCCTGATTCAGCTTGTTGAGAATTGGATTACATCATGTTCTCGGGATCAACGTCCACAACTATCCGGATGTCCCCGGAAACAGCCTTTGCTGTCTCCGCAACTGCTGCGCAGACTCGGTGGAGCTCGCCAGCATGCTCCCCTTTCATCAGGACCTGCCACCGGTATCGATCACACAGTTTCTGGAGCGGAGCTGGCGCAGGCCCCAGGACCTCGAGAGTCGCTTGAGCGCTCCCCCCCAACCCCCTGATCATTTCCCGGCAGCGCATAGCCACATTTTCCGCAGTCTTTCTGACATCGGCCTCCACCTCGCCATTGACCAGGAATGCTATTAAGCGGACAAAGGGTGGAAAACGCGGCAACTTCCTGATCTTCAGCTCATGTTCATAGAGCTTTTCATACTGATGATTTTTGGAATAGAGGATGGAATAATGATCAGGCTGCATGGTCTGGACAATGACCCGGCCAGGAATTTCCCCTCGTCCAGCCCTCCCGGTCACCTGTGAGATGAGTTGAAAGGTTCTCTCCGCTGCGCGAAAATCGGGCATGTTAAGGCCGCCATCGGCCCAAGCCACCCCAACCAGCGTCACATGAGGGAAATGATGCCCCTTGGCAATCATCTGGGTCCCTATCAGGATGTCGATCTCGTTCTTGTACATCGCCTTCAGGACCTGCAGGAATTTCTTCCTGTCCGTGGCTGTATCGGAATCAAGACGCGCAATCCGCGCATCGGGAAAGAGTGCCCGCGTTTCCTCCTCAATCCTCTCGGTGCCAAAACCCATAGGGACCAAGGTCTCCGACCTGCATTTTCCGCAGACCAGTTTATCTGTAACAGTATAACCGCAATAATGACAGACCAGCCGTTGCTGTTTCTTATGAAAAACAAGCGACACGTGACAATGGATGCATTCCACGGGGGTTCCGCATGATTGGCACAATAATGCCGCCGAAAATCCCCGTCTGTTCATCAGCAGAAGGCTTTGTTCCTTGCGGGAAAGATTTTCAGCAAGGGCCTCACGAAGTTCACTGCGAAAAACCCCTTGCGGCAGCCCTGCAGATTTTTTTCGCAAATCCACGATAGTGACCACAGGCATCGGACGCCCCTCCACCCGTCTGGTCAGCTTCAGCAGGGTGTACTTCCCTGTCATTGCATGGTGGTAACTGGTAATGGAAGGGGTTGCTGACCCGAGAACCACAACAGCATCATGGTTTTGGGCCCGCAAGACCGCCAGGTCACGCCCATGGTAACGCAACGAATCATCCTGCTTATATCCCGGATCATGTTCCTCGTCGACGACAATCAAGCCGGGATTGGCAAGGGGGGCAAAGACCGCCGAGCGGGCGCCGATAACAATTTTTGCCTTTCCGGATGCAGCCAGGGACCACTGATCAAAACGCTCACCGGTTGAAAGTCCTGAGTGAAGCAGGACCACCTGATCCCCGAAGCGCGAAACGAAATGCGACTCCAGTTGAGTGGCCAGGGCGATCTCGGGAACGAGGACCAGAACGTCTTTCCCCCTTTGCAGAGCCTTTTCGGCAGCCTGAAGATACACCTCAGTTTTTCCCGACCCCGTGACCCCGTGAAGCAGGAAAGGATGAAACCTCTCGGAGGCGAGAGCGTCTGCAATGTTCACAACCGTTTCCTGCTGTTCTTCGGTCAAGGATTCCGGTCGCGGAAAATAGGCAAGCTGCCCTCCAAACGGGTTCCTGAATACTCTTGTTACAGTACGGATGATCAGTTCTTTTGCCTGAAGCGTCTTCAATGCCGCAGACGCTCCGGGATACACCTTCAACAGTTCCGGCCTCGGAACCAGCGGATTTCCTGCCGCATTACCAAGAACTCCAATAATTCCTAAAGTTTTCGCTTCGGATTTCTTTAACTCCTCAGACAATTCTCTTTGCAGATGCTCAACCAGGATATCGAGCGTATCAGGAAACTGTTGAGAATTCCAGGTGATATCCGCGATGAATGCAGCGCGGGATGAGAGGGAATAGCAAAGCTCTTCCTTTTCCCGAATGCCGTCTTTACGCACCTCTTCGGAAACGGCAATATACCGGAGTTCAAGGAGTTCTTTGATGCTCTTTTTCTGTTTTTTGTCGCCCAGAATCTTTTTGCTGGCACCTGCAGTCAGCGTTCCCTTGGCCAGAAGATCGGGAAGCCAGACGGGTGCCGGCAGGAATGTTTGCGCCCACGCAGCCAGCTGTTCGCGGCCGCTATCGGTGAGAATGATCTTCTTTTCACTTCCGGCATTCAGGCCGCCCGGCAACGCGGTCTTAATAACCTCGCCCAGGGGAAAATGATAATACCCTGCGATCCAACGAAAGAAAGGAATACTGTTTGGATGAAAGAGCGGCGCCCTGTCCAGAACTTCGGCCACGGGCTTCAGGACATAATCAACAGCATCGTCAGGCAGCTCACTCAGAACATACCCGGTGATCCGGCGCCCTCCAAGGGGCACGAGCACCCTCTTGCCGACCAGGCAGTGGTCTGCAAAAGGGTGCTCTTCAGGAACATACGTATAGGACAGCGTCTGCGAAAGCGGAGCAGCAACAGCCACCTCCAGACGGATCATAGACTGGCAACAACCTCTTTGAGATGTTCTTTAAACTCTTTTCCAAGCTCGGTATGGCGGATTCCGTAGGCGACGTTGGCCTTCAGATAGCCGAGTTTATCGCCTGCATCAAACCGTATGCCATTGAATTCATAGGCATACATAGCCCGTTTCTTGGTCAGGGCAAGCAATGCGTCAGTGAGCTGGATCTCACCGCCATGGCCTGGAGTCGTTCTGCTGAGCAGATCGAAGACCTCCGGCATGAGGATATATCTGCCGATAATCGCCATGTCCGAATCCGTCGTGCCCGGAGCTGGTTTTTCAACCATTCTGGTTACCTGGAGGGTTCGATCACGGTCGGTTTTTTCACCCTCTATAATTCCATATTGATAGGTCTGGTTTTGAGGGACTCTCTGCACCGCGACAATGGATTCGTTGACCTCATCGTAGAGGTCAAGCATCTGCTTGGCACAGGGAACCTTGCTGAGGACCAGGTCGTCGCCTAAGACCACCATAAAGGGTTCGTCGCCGATAACATGCCGGGCCGTCCAGATGGCATGCCCCAGTCCGAGGGGTTTCTTTTGACGAACGGAGACGATATCGATCAGGTTGGATATCATGTTCAGTTCCTCGCCAAGGACAATCTTCTTTTTCTCACGCAGGACGGCATCAAGATGATAATTATAGTCAAAATGATTTTCAATCGCCGACTTTCCTTCACTGGTCACAAATATTATCTGCTCAATCCCCGAAGCAACCACCTCTTCGACAATATATTGAATCGTCGGACGGTCAACAATGGTCAGCATTTCTTTTGGTATGGCTTTTGTGGCCGGCAGAAACCGTGTGCCGAGACCGGCAACCGGGATAACAGCTTTTCGTACCTTCATGGTATCTCCTCTTTTTCAATGACAGAAAAAGCATAAGTGTGTTATTAACTTCAGTCTGAAAACTCAAATTATACCATAATCATATCGGGATTTCACTCCTTTTCCATGTATACATCATCCCCGGAAAACCTTCCGGTACTCTCCCACCAGGACGAAATCATACGTCTTTTACAATCTGAGCAGGTTGTCATAATCGCGGGTGACACCGGTTCCGGCAAGACCACCCAGCTCCCCAAATTCTGTCTTGCGGCCTTTTCCGGAAAAATGCCCCTGATCGGATGCACCCAGCCCCGCCGGGTTGCCGCAACCTCCATCTCCAGTCGGGTCAGTGAGGAACTCGGGCCGCAAGGAGATCTGGTCGGCTATAAAATCCGGTTTCACGATCAGACAACGGAAAAGACCCGGATCAAATTCATGACCGACGGCGTTCTCCTTGCCGAAACGCTTCATGATCCTCTCTTGGGAAAATATGGCGTTATTATCCTGGATGAGGCCCATGAACGGAGTCTCAATATCGATTTTCTTCTGGGCCTTTTGAAAAATATCCTCCCCAGACGCCCCGAGCTGAAACTCATCGTTACCTCGGCCACAATCGATACATCGGCCTTTTCCAGACACTTTTCAGATGCCCCCATCGTCCGCATCAAAGGCAGGACATACCCGGTGGAAGTCAGGTACCAGCCCCTTCCCGACGACCAGTTCGACGAGAAGGACAGCTATATAGAGCATTGTGTAAAGACCATCGCCGATCTCTATATGACCGAGCCGCAGGGAGACATCCTGGCCTTTCTGCCGACAGAAAAGGATATCCGGACCTGCTGCGATCTTTTGGCCGAACAACTGAGCGATGTCGTCATCCTGCCCATGTTCGGCAGGTTGCAGGCAGCCGATCAGAAGCGTATCTTCAGCCAGTTCAATGAGACCAAAATAGTGGTGGCAACCAATGTGGCCGAGACCTCCATCACCGTCCCCGGCATACGCTATGTGGTCGATTCAGGCCTGGCCAGAATATCTACGTATAACGTCCGCTCAAAGACCACCAGCCTGCCGGTGACCAGGATCTCGAGAGCCAGCTGCGACCAGAGGAAGGGCCGTTGCGGACGTATCGGGCCTGGTATCTGCGTCAGGCTCTATTCGGAGGAAGACTATCTGAGCAGAGAGGCATTCACACTGCCGGAAATCCAGCGATCCAACCTGGCCGAAGTCGTGCTCAGGATGATCTACCTGAATCTGGGCAATCCCCTCACCTTTCCGTTTATCGACAGTCCGCATCCGAGCGCCGTCCGGGACGGCTACCGGCTGCTCTCCGAGCTTGGGGCCATCGACAAGGACGGAAAGCTGACCCGTTACGGCAGGATCATGGCTACTCTGCCCATCGATCCCTGTATCGCCCGGATCATCATTGAGGCCGGAAAAAACGGCAGCCTGCGGGATGTCAGGATCATCGCTGCAGCAATCGCCATCCAGGATCCGCGGGTCCGACCTGCTGATCAGGAGAAACAGGCGGACGAAGCCCATAAACAGTTCGCCCACCCCCAATCGGATTTTCTTGCCCTTCTCAACATATGGAACCGGTTTCATGAAGTGCAGAACCAGGTCAACTCCTGGTCACGTCTTAAGAAATTCTGCAAGGCGAACTTCCTCTCCTTCCAGCGCATGCGGGAATGGCTTGATTTGCATGAGCAGATGGGCAGGATTCTGGAGCGGCACCCCGAGTTTGCCGAGCAATCGGCAGAGACCTCTTATCAAGCCATCCATATGGCACTCACAACCGGTTTCCTGCGCAATATCGCTACCAGAAAAAAGGACAAAATCTATCAGGGGGCTGCAGGCCGCGAATTGATGATCTTTCCAGGCTCCCATCACTTCCTGAAGAGCAGTCAATGGATTATCGCTGCCTCCTTTATCGAGACCTCGCGTCTCTACGCCCTCACAGTCGCTGCCATCGAACCTGAATGGCTGGAGACTATCGGCGGGCAGCTCTGCAAATACTCCTGGTCGAATCCGCGCTGGGAGAAAAAGACCGGCCAGGTCATAGCCGATGAGCGGGTCAGTCTTTTCGGACTGACCATCGCCTGCGGACGGAAAATCAATTTCGGCAGACGGGACACGGCCAACATGCCCGAAGCCAGGAAGATATTTATCGAATCGGCGCTGATGACGGGGGAACTTGGAGGCAGCTATCCCTTCCTCCAGCACAATCTTGACCTGATCGCCAATTGGCAGAATACCGAGCGACGTCTGCGAAAACGGGACATTCTGGTTGACGATCAGACGCTTTTTTCCTTTTACGATCAGAGGCTGGGAGAAGAAGTCTACGACCGGTTTACCCTGAATCGCTTTCTCAAGAAAAAGCCGCATTTGATAATGGACGAGGCTGACATCCTCCTGCGGACACCTCATGACAATGAACTGGCCAATTTCCCGCCACTGCTCTCCGTCGGATCTCTGCAGTTGAAGCTGGAATACCACTTCGAACCCGGGACAGAGCACGATGGCGTCACCGTCAGGATTCCTGTGGCCCTTGCCCCGACACTGAAGCCAGAGATATTCGAATGGCTTGTTCCCGGCCTGCTTCAGGAAAAAACCCTCCTCCTTCTCAAAGGCCTGCCCAAGGGGATACGAAAACATCTCATCCCGCTCAGCAACACGGTGGATATCCTTCTGGATACGATCCAGAAGGAGCAGGGCTCCTATTATCAAAACCTGGAACGATGTCTTTTTAAGCTTTTCAAGAAAACCATCCGGCGCGCTGACTGGCCGCAGAACCTGCCCGTGCACCTGCAGATGCGTTTTGCCCTCATCGACGATTCCGGAAATACAGCGGCGGCAGGACGATGCCTGAAAGATCTGATAAAACGGTTTGAATCCTCGGACAACACGCCGGAAAAGTGTCAAGGCGATGCCCAGGATCAGTCCCTCTACACCTTCTGGCAGGACAGGCTGGTAAAAGACTGGGATTTTGACGGTCTCCCCGAGAGGATCCCGCTTCTGACCGCAAAACAGGAAGTTGTCGGCTTTCTCTATCCGTCCATTCACCCCCTGCCCGAGCAGGGAGGAGTGGTCATCCGTTTTGAAAAGACCCCGGAGTCGGCCTGCCGGACCACCATCTCCGGGATGTCCTGCCTCTACCGGTTGCAGTTTGCTGATCAGTTCAAGGCATTGAAACGATTTTGCGCCACCACGGTGTCCGGCCCCTCATCCCTGTGGATAACGGAAGGACTCGGAAACACCAGACAGGCTGTCGATCAGTTCCTCGACTTTATCTTGCGCGAACTCTTCAAGACAGGCTCCGGGAAAATACAGAGCCGGGATGAATTCTTACAGACTATGGTGAGGGTCAGATCAGAGGGACTTTTTCAGTCAGGTATCGCAATATGCGAGACCGTCATGGCCATACTCCGCAGGCGGCGGGAGGTAAAGGAACAGATCGGGAGATTTGCCGAATTGGCAAGAAAATCACGGTCATTTTCTCAAGAGGCCCATGATGAATTCACACGTCTCTTAGATGAGATCCTCCCCGGGGATTTTCTTAAGACCCTGAGTCTGGCATCGCTCTGCGACTGCGATCGCTACCTGCGCAGCCTTGCCATTCGCGTCGAACGCTCACATGCGGACCAGGCCAAGGAAAAGAAGAAAAGAGATACGCTCGCGCCCTATCTGCGCAACTATGCCCTCTTGAAAAAGAGAGAGGCGGATTTAAGCGACGAATGCCTTCTTCGCATGCAGGAGTATCATATGCTGATCCACGAATTCCGCCTTTCTCTGTTTTCTCCGGAGATCAAAACAAAGGTTCCCGTTTCCGAAAAAAAACTGGCCCGCCATTGGCAGATCCTTTCCGACCTCTGTTGAACGGGCTTTGCCTGTCTCCTACAGGACCGAAACAACCCGCCTGAGATCATCCAGGGTATAAGGATTGGGTAAAACATCAACAAATCCAAACTCTTTATATCGGACCATGGCAGGATCAAGCAGATCTCCACTGGAGAGCACCACCTTTAAAGAAGGGTCTGTTTCATGAAGATCGCGGCAAGTTTCAACACCATCGCTCCCTTCAGGACCAGAAAGATTTAAAATGGCCATCCTCAAAGGTTTCCCGCCTTCCAGCCCCCTTTTGATCAGAGCCACCGCCTCCTGGCCGTTATCTGCAATCAATACCCGGATTCCGAGATATTCCAGCATTATTTTCCCAATAGTTCTGAGTTGCTCATCATGCTCCATCAGAAGTATCCGCAACAGGGGCACATCGTTTTCCGAAGAATCCGTTTCTCCTTTCAAGACCTTTTTATTAAACGGAAGGAAAATGGACACCTCCGTGCCCTTATTCACTTCGGATTGAACAATAATATAGCCCCCGTGATTACGCAGTGTCGAATAGACTATGGTTAACCCAAGGCCCATCCCTTTCACCTTGCCGCGCTGTTTTGTCGAAAAATAGGGATCAAAGATCCTGACCTGATTTTCGCCCTCGATTCCCTTTCCGTTGTCTTGAATCGAGATTCTGACAAAATTCCCCTCGGGGACATATTGGCCGGAACGGATTGACGGAGCCTCAACAATCTCATTGGCAATTGAAACGGCAATCTTCCCCGTTGCATCCGCTTCAACCGCATTCTGCAAGACATTGTTAATGGCTGTAGCGATCTGCCCCTTATCAATATTTACTCTGTGTTTTTCAGTGCCCGCGTTAAAACTGTAGCGTCCAGAGGCTCCCCTGAAATAATCCGCAAGGACGGATGCTACGAAGTCTTCGACAACGACATCCTGCCTGCTTATCATCCCAAACGGCGAGAAGCAGGAAATCTTCCTCACAAGATCAACAGAAACATACGCCGCCCTTTTGGCACTCTCAAGAAGGTTTGAATTTTCAACACGACTGCCGTCAACAAGATCTATCATTTCCAGATTCCCGCAGATGACGGTCAGTAAGTTATTAAAATCATGGGCGACTCCTCCAGCCATGCAGCTCATTGCATCCATTTTCTTGATCAGACGCATAGCTTTATCAAACTCACGTTTCTGCTGTTCGGCATTATACTGCCTTGTAATATCCCTGAGAATGCAGATCGCGAAAATGGAGTCATCCTCCTTGACGGGAAGGAAGGAAGCTGAAACAACCGTGCCGCATATCCTGATAGGATCCGAGTCGGTCACCTCCAGGCTTTTCTCCCCTTTCCCCAGCAATTCATTCTGTAGCCATTGGCTTACCTTCTCCGAGGGATCATGCAGGGCAAGAGAAGAGAATGGCACTCCGATGAGATCCTCCATGCTGCCATGCAGGATCTTCACCGCTGCTTGATTAAGGGAGAGAATTTTCCCGTCCCGGTTTAATTCAACGATACCCTCGGTCAGATTCTCAAGAATTTCCTTCAGATGATATTTTTCGGAAAGAAGTTCTCCGAGAACACTGCCGGATTCCTCATCCTGAACTTCCTTGAACGTGCCGAGCATCCTGCCTGTCTCAAGAGTCCTTCCGGAAAAAAGAGATAAAGACTCGCGAAGATGGGCTCTCAACTCCTGCAGATTTCCTTTTGCTATACAGACATCATAATCAAGACCGTCCAGAATCTTTTCTCGTTCTTCCAGGATGATAGCTGACAGGACAACAATAAATATATCTCTCAACTTCGGAGATTTACGAATTATTTTACAGAGTTTATCGCCCCCGACCAGAGGCATAATGAGATCTGTAATAACTATATCAGGATGATAATCCTGTAAGAGTTCCAGCGCCTCCAGTCCATTGCAGGCGCATGTAACCAAACAGCCTTCCTGTTCAAAAAAGGCGGAAACCGCCTTTAAAAGAACCGGATTATTGTCCACAACAAGGGTCTTAATGGCCATGGAATATCACCGGATGAGGTGATGGCGCACTCAGGAAGAAGGTGCCCACCCAAAAATAATTAGGTACTGTGATTCTGCGTCTCATGAGAGCTTCTGCCAGTCTGTCTATCATACAAGGCCTCAAAAAGATCCACAACCAGCGGCAGTCTTTTCCTGCTGCCATTTTCTGATATCTTCGATCAGCGAGGGGATACTCAAAGGTTTTTTATACACCTTCCAGGCGCCGAGACTGCTGGCCATGTGCAGGTAGGAATCGGGGCCGATCTGTCCTCCTCCGGAAATAGCGACGATGCATACACTCGGAAACAGGGATTTAAACTGGGTTATGGTTTCGATACCCTCCTGCCCGGGCATAATAAGATCGCAGATCAGCATATCGACCGGCGAATGTTCATGGACCTCAACGCCTTTTTTCCCGTCGGCGGCTTCGAAAACCTCAAAGCCGGACTTCTCCAGCCACATTCTCAAAATCTCCCGTATCTGCTCATCATCGTCAACTATCAATATTCTCATTTCCTTCTTCCCGATTCTCTGTATTCTTCTTCACAGCCTGCACTCTCTCCGTCTCATGCATTGCAAAAAACAACATCTCTGAAAAAACTGATAATACTTTCCCGGCGTTGCAGCATCTTCATCTGCTCGGGAATTAAATCACTTTGATTGATACGCGTCAACGACATCTTGTATTCGATATGGCTTGCGAGACGGTTTTCAAGATACCATGCATAGGTTAATCCCATAAGAAGCCCAGGAGGAGTGAAACCCTCATCACCGTTGATAAGCCTTGTATAGTGAAGAGGATTCCCGCTAACGGGAAGCATCCGGGCCAGGACAAGATAGTCATGCAGGTCTGTCTGATTTAAAAAACAGGTCCTCTCAGCTTCCGGTTTCAAGAAAAGATGGTAGATTTTTCCCACCGGGATATCCTCTGCATCTATACCTTTCAACTCCTTTCCCGCAGCATAATTGCCAAGGAGCGATTCGCCGAGGGCAATAAGAAATGCTGTTTCCATTCGCCGGTCATCTGTTATCTGATCACGGCGTATCCTTATGGAACAATCTGCCGGATCAAAAAAAGAAAAGACATTATCCCATTTCTGGTCACGCCGCCACTGGCTGTCCGAAATACATTTTACAGCGGTGAAATAGCGCAGATGGCTAAGAGGAATATCCTGATGTTTCCAGATGATATCGCAGAGAGCGGTACGGATTCTCAAGAGATCGAAACTGCCGTCCCCATCATGATCAATATGCAGCGTCTGAATGTGGTTTCTGATTTTTTTAAATTTCAGGGATGGCAACAAGACCTTGTGTGAATTTTCAGCAACGGAGCGAGATTCCACCTGATTGTGTATTGTCTTTCCCTCCGGTTTCCCTGGATAACATACAGATCCGACAAAAATTGTCTTGATGGCCTGCGCCAGGATTTCCGGATCGTGCTGGATGACCCCTCGTTCGGCAAGTGCTGACTTGGAATAAATACCGCATTCTATAGGAATGAAGCCTTGCTCGCAGACCTTGCTTCTGTCGAGATATATGGGGATCTTCCCTTCTATCCCGTATTGCTGAATAATCGATGCAGGGACATCCTTCAGGGAAAGGCAGAGAACTTCATGGAAAAGGCCTTCCGTGCCGCCGGGAATATTGTGCTCATAAGCGGTCAACATATCGGAAACATGGAACTTGCGTTCTGGATCTGCTATGCTTCTATCTGTCTCTCCAGACTGCACCCATAAGTTAGATATGAGCAGCTTGAGGGCGCGGTTATTTTCTCGTACCGCATCAGCGAGCCCGGGCACATGAAAAATCGGAATAATCGAGCTGTAAAGACTGCCGGGGGCCATGATAAGAATATCGGCGTTCTTGATATCCTCAAATATCTGCGGATATATCCGGACGGATCCGGTAAAGTCGACATAAACCCGCTTGACAGGGACCCCGCGCGTTGCCGTACTCGATTTCGTCTCTCCGGTAATTTGCACCCCGTTTGTATACAGAATCCGCAACTGAGCCGGTGTGGAAGTACAGGGAAGGACAGCTCGCGTCTCCGCGCCCAGCATATCAGCCAGGATCTCCAGGCCGTTAAAAAGGGCCTGATGCAATATGTCGGGAGAATCCTCAAGGATTTCCAAGGACAGCCCGCTCTCTATTTCACGGAAAACAGCAGCGACGACCAGCATATTGCCAAGGCAATGCGGCCGTTCAAACGTTTGAGAGAGACGGGAATCGACAAAAATATGCCGAAGAATTGAATCTATATATTCCTTTAGAGACGGCGGCAGAGTATTCAGGTCCGCTCCGCAATCCTCAAGTACCTGCTCGGGTGTATCAGGTCTTTTATTGAATCTGTAATTAAAGAGGGCCGACAGGACAGCAGCAACCGCCCTTGCCTCGATGACAGAGAGACTATACCGTTTCTGGAGTCTCGCCAGTTGGATGGAGGAGAGCAGGACATGGCGGATATCCCCTATTGCAACCAACGGTATATCTTTTAACAACTCTCCGGTGGAGCCCCCGTCATCCGTAACACAGACCACTGAACGCGTCCGTGGAAAAATTTCCTTCAGGCCGGAAAACGGAGCCTGATCCCAGCCTTTTCTTCTGCTGTCCCCGCCAATAATATTGGACAGGCCTGTTCCACCGCCGAAGACCACGATCCGGACATCGTCGACTCGCTTTTCCGTCAGCTTCTTTCGCAATTCATGGAATAATGCTGTTGTTTCGTGATCAAGATTGCGAGGCAGCCCATTGAGAACAAGATCGATGAATTTTTCCCGCAGATCCGTATGCGGCAGGAGATCCAGCGGCGACAACTGTTTGTCCAGCAGTTGCCGCAAGCTGTCGTGAATATGATTACTTCCCTGGATTTCAGATATTCCGGTAGAGATCATGGCGTGAATTTCCTATCTCCCCTGGCGGTAAAGATATTCTTCTACGCGCAACAGATCCTCAGGGGTGTCAACCTCTATTGAATCATGCTCTGTCAGGACCACCTTGATCCTGTATCCATATTCAAGAGCCCTTAATTGTTCGAGCTTTTCAAAACGCTCCCATTCTCCCTCCGGCAATGCGACAAAGGAGAGGAGAAATCCCTTTCTGTACGCATAAAATCCCAGATGCTTATAATACGTAGGAGAAATCTTTTCTTCAGGATTCCGCTGGAAGGGTATGGGCGATCTGGAGAAATAGAGGGCATACTTCTCATGGGTGAAAACAGTCTTCACATGATTGGGATCATTGATTTCCTCAGGACGGATGATCCTGTAAATCAGCGTGGACATGGGCAGTGTCGGATCATCCAGAAGAGGCCGGACCACCTGTTCAACAACCGAAGCTTCAAACAGCGGCTGATCGCCTTGAATATTGACAACGACATCATGTTCTGATATCCCCAACAGATCCGCAGCCTCTGCAAGCCGATCGGTTCCGGAGACATGATCGCTTCTGGTGAGAACGAACTCACCGCCGAAGGCACGCACGCATTCGCCGATCCGCTTATCGTCTGTGGCTACCACAACCCGCGAAAGAAGCTCCACTGCCTTTGCCCTCTCGACGACATGCTGGATCATCGGCTTGCCGGCAATCAAGGCCAGGGGTTTACCTTTAAAACGATTCGATTGGTAGCGGGCGGGAATAATCGCCACCACTTGTCTTTTAATGTTTTGCATTTCCATGGTCATAAGTATATTTTTATTTCACACTGAAGTTCATCTCTGAAATACCTTTGACCCTATGCATAAAAAATTTGCAATCCAATAATAACAGCCTGCTTTCCGTATCCTGCACGACTCATCAGGGCTCATGCCTGCAGAAGGCCATCAAACTTGCAGAATCGCTCCATCTCCCCTTTCAGGAGGATGGCTGTTCCTGGCGGGTGCCAAGCCTGATCTATACCGAAACCCGCCTGGAATTCCATCACAATTCTGTAGACGGAGGAGCCAATCAGGGACCCCTGTTTGTCGATTTTCTCTCGGGCGGAAACAGTTTCCGGCGCCAGCATAACTGCACCATCAAACAGCCTCTGGCGCGGGCTGTGGGCATTAAAAGCGGATTCAGGCCAACCATAGTTGACGGAACCGCGGGCATGGGCCGGGATGGCTTCGTGCTGGCCTGCCTGGGCTGTTCCGTTACCATGGTCGAACGCTCGCCGGTTTTAGGGGCTCTTTTAAAAGACGGCCTGGAGCGGGCCATGGAGGATGCACTTGTCGGGAACATTCTCAAGGAGAAAATCCGCCTGATATGCGGCGATACAAGGACCGTTCTTGCGATGCTTCCCGAAAAACCCTATACGGTGTATCTGGATCCCATGTATCCGAAGCGGACCGGGTCGGCCCTGAACAAGAAAGAAATGCGGATTATACGCTCTCTTGTCGGTGACGATCAGGACAGTTCCCTGCTCCTGGCCTCTGCCCTGCAGTCGGCTGCCAACCGAGTGGTGGTAAAACGCCCGAAAGAGGCTGCTCCACTGGCGGGAAGCCCCCCATCTCATGAAATACGGATGAAAAACAACCGCTTCGATGTCTACCTCACCGGCCTTGTCCAGCCTTAAAGGCATGTCCATACGACGCGCAACCGGACAGGAAATGGGCACGGTGAACTCCACTCTGCCCCCGCCCTTTATTTATGGTATTTCTCCCCCGCCTTTATCGTATAGGCCCGATAGAGCTGCTCCATTAAAAAAAGCCGTATCATGTCATGAGTAAAGGTCATTTTCGAGAAGGAAAGCAGAAGATCTGCGCCCTGCTCCACCTCTTTGGATACCCCCAGGGCTCCACCTATGAGAAAGCTGACCTGTTTTTCTCCCTTGAGTTCCCAACTGCCGATAATCTCGGCGAATTCCTCCGAGGTGAATTGTCTGCCCCTGGAATCCAGCACCACCGTAAAGGCACCAGCCGGGACATGGCTCAAGAGCAGTTTCCCTTCCTGAATTCTTGTGATCTCATCATTCCATTGCCCCAAGGTCTTCATCTTCACGGTCTTCACAGACACAGCAACGTAATGTGCGAGGCGGGAAACGTATTGGTCTATCCCCTCTGAAAGATAGGAATCCTTGGTTTTTCCAAGAAGGATAACCTCTATTTTCATAGCGTGGGATTCTGGATCGCTGTGACATCTTCTTTATGCAGATCCTTCATGATCCGGCAAAAGGAAGCATAGGAGATATCCCTGACCAGCCCCGGACAGGAGTCCCGGATGGCCGAGAGATTGGATGGATCAAGGAGAATTGACGGATGCAAGGGCCACTGCGCGCACCTCCATGGTCTCGCCTTATGGACGGTGCAGCCTTGATCGTAAAATATGCAATGACCGTCTACAGTTTTCATCTGAACGATACCGCCGGTAACCCGCCAGTATCGTGCTGATGTCTCTTCTTCAGACAATTCAAGGTAGGTAGCCATTCTGGCTCTGTCCTCTTCATTGAGAGAAACCGTTGTTTCTCCCTGACAGCAAGAGCCACATCGTTTACACGTGAACACGGCAGTGGGTTTCACAATCTTCTATCCCGAGTATTCTTGAAGATGCCTTTATTTATCAGTCAATTCCGGTCAAATTTCTCGATAATACAACACCTGCCTGAAATTGATAATAAAAAAACGCATCCACCCCGCAAAGAGGGTGGTGCGTTCCTCGACAACGGCACTCTTCTGGAATCAGGCGTTGCCGACGACATCTCCGAATACAGAGATGTCGATTCCGTACAGCATGGCTGCTGTCCGCCATTTTTCTTCGTCGGGTACGTCAAAGATAACATGCTCATCGGCCGGCACCATCAGCCAGCCATCCTCTATCAGCTCCTGCTCCAATTGCCCTGGCCCCCAACCGGCATACCCCAGAATAAAAAGATATTTCTCAGGTCCACACCCTCTGGCAATGTCCTCAAGGACTTTGGTCTCTCTGGACAGGGAAATGGTTGAACTGATTTCCAGTTGATAATCAGTCCGATAATTGGATCCGTAAAGAATAAATGCCGATTCCAGTTCAACGGGTCCACCGATATAAACGGATGGAAGGGGTGTTGACGGGATGGGAAGATTGGCACCTTTCAGGATTTCAGCCAGGGAAAAGAGAGAGTTGGGTTTATTTATGGCCACGCCCATTGCACCTTCATGACTGTGAGCGCAGATATATATAACCTGCTCCTCAAAGCGGGGATCCGGCATTTTCTGCGTAGAAATCAAAAACGACCCGGTCAAGGTATCAATAATGGATGGATTTTCTCTATTCATAATAAAAATCCTTTCTTTGAGAAGATCGACGAGACTTTGCCGCAACGGCAACTATTCCATTCTCCACTAAAGTCTATCAAAGCGTGGAGGCATAAGTCAAGAAACTCAGAGCTCACCGGAGCTCTCTTATCCTTCAAGCAAGTACAAGGCACTTTCCTTCCAACAAGATAAGCAGAAATCGAAAATTGCCCATGACAAAAAAATGATTATCAAATACTATAGTTACAAGGCATAAAACTTCCGGCTCACAGCCTCCCATAACCCTCTAGGCAAAGACTTCCGTACATGTTACTCAACGATATAATTAATAAAATCATTGCTTCGGAATACCATGATCCCTTTCAGGCTCTGGGCGTTCATTTCTCCGGAGCCGATACAGCAACAGTCCGGACCTTTCAGCCCCACGCCGAATCCGTTGAATTCCTCATGGGCGCCGAAATCCGCGGAATGGACAAAATCCGGCCGGAGGGACTTTTCACCCTTGAACTGACGCGTTCATCGTGCCCTGATCCCGATTTTCATCCCTTCAACTACCGGTTTAAAATAACCTATTTCAACGGCAATACCCACATAGTCAACGACCCCTATCGGTTTATGCCGCAGCTTGGAGATGTGGATAAATATCTCTTTAATTCCGGGACACATTACAGTCTTTACAACCATATGGGGGCTCATTTAACCACCTGTGAAGATCTGAAGGGCACAATATTCCGAGTCTGGGCACCAGCCGCAAAACGGGTTTCTGTCCTGGGTAACTTTAACGGCTGGGACGGTCGCATCCATCCGATGCGATCACTGGGAGCCTCTGGAATCTGGGAGTTGTTTCTGCCAGGGATAGGCCAGAATGAACTCTATCGCTTTGAAATCAAAACCCAGCAGAACGAGATCTTGGTTAAATCCGATCCTTTTCAATTTTTCGGCGAAGTTCGCCCCCATACGGCATCCATTGTCAGGGATATTGACAGCTACATCTGGCAAGATGATGACTGGCAGAGCAAAAAACGCAGCACCCCTCCGTATGATCTGCCGATTTCCATCTACGAGGTACACCCCGGTTCCTGGAAGAGGGATCCTGAAAATCCCGAGCGTTTTCTCACCTTCAGGGAACTTGCCGCCGCAATGATCCCCTATGTCAAAAAACTGGGCTTCACGCATATCGAATTAATGCCGGTCATGGAGCATCCGCTGGATGAGTCCTGGGGCTATCAGGTTACAGCGCCATTCAGCTTCACCAGCCGTTACGGCATTCCCGAGGATTTCATGTATTTCGTCGACGAATGCCACCAGAATGGCATCGGCGTCATTCTTGACTGGGTGCCGGCGCATTTTCCCAAGGACAGTTACAGCCTGGGAAGGTTTGACGGAACGGCCCTCTATGAACACGAAGACCCCCGTAAAGGCTCCCATCCTGAATGGGGTACGCTTATTTACAACTTCGGGCGCAAAGAGGTGAGCAATTTTCTCATCGCCAACGCCCTCTTTTATCTGGATAAGTATCACATTGACGGACTGCGCGTCGATGCTGTCGCATCGATGCTGTATCTGGATTATTCAAGACAAGACGGCGAGTGGATACCGAATTGTTACGGAGGGCATGAAAACCTGGAGGCAATCGAGTTCATTCGCCATATGAATGCCGTTGTGTATCAATACCACCCGCATACATTGATGGCAGCTGAAGAATCCACCAGTTTTTTCGGAGTTTCAAAACCCTCTGATGCAGGCGGGCTCGGTTTCGGATTTAAATGGAATATGGGTTGGATGAATGACATTCTCAGCTATTTTGCCAAAGATCCCCTTTTCAGGAAATACCACCATAATGTCCTTACCTTTTCCATAATGTACGCATTTTCCGAAAATTTCATCCTGCCTCTTTCCCATGATGAGGTTGTCCACGGCAAACGTTCGCTCATCGATAAGATGCCGGGAGATCTCTGGCAGAAGTTTGCCAACCTCCGCCTGCTTTTCATGATCTTATGGATGCATCCAGGGAAAAAACTCCTTTTTATGGGTGGAGAATTCGGCCAATGGTCAGAATGGTACTGTAAAACCAGCCTTGACTGGCACCTTCTGGAAGAAAATGGTTTCCATGCGCAACTTTTGACCTTTCTCGGGGATTTAAACTGGATGTATAGAGATAATCCCGCCCTCTGGGAACAGGATTTCACCTACGAGGGATTCCGCTGGCTTGATTTGGAAGATAGAGACAACTCCATAATTTCCTTTGTCAGATATGCAAAAAATAAAAAGGATCATCTTGTCTGCATCCTCAACTTTACCCCGCAGACACATTATAATTACACCGTCGGCCTGCCCGAAAATGCTCGGTATCGGGAGATTTTCTCTTCCAATGACCCTCTATACGGAGGCTCTGAGACCAGTGAAAAACGAATCTATGCAGCCATTGAAGGAAAGCACGCCCAGGCCGATTTTCACACAACTCTGACTGTTCCACCGCTGGCCGGTATAATCCTGCAGCCTTGCGCTGAAAATTCGTAACAAAACTTGAACGGAAAATACTATGACAGTTCCAACACAACAAGCCGGAGATAAAATTAAAAAGGCTCTTCAGACGTTTTCAGAACTCCTGGAAAAGCAACCGGAAAAGAGCAGATTGGCACTTTTGCACGAAGTTGAAGTCCGGTTCGATCTTTCTCCCAAGGAATGTGAATTTCTCAATAGCCATTTCGACCGGGAATAACATCACTGAACAGGAAGGGCTGAAACACTCGGTTGTACGAACGGGATTATCAAGCATTTCAGTCAAGAGGCAGGTATGTATCAGCAACTGATTTCCACGCTGGCTCTGACAATGGGAACAGCCTGGGCCAGCGGTATCAATCTCTACGCAACCCTTGCCACGCTGGGGATTCTTGGCGTAACAGGTAATATTGTCCTGCCCGAACAGTTGCATGTCCTGCAGGAACCCGTTGTCATCGGGGCTTCCTGCTTCATGTATTTTGTTGAATTTTTTGCAGATAAGACCCCAGGACTCGATACAGGCTGGGATGTGATCCACTCTTTTATCCGGATTCCCGCAGGTGCAATGCTTGCCGCGGGCGCAGTCGGCAATGCCAACCCGGCAGTGGTCATCACCGCAGGTATTCTTGGTGGAGCTATCTCGACGACCAGCCATACTCTGAAGGCCGGGTCCAGGGTACTCATCAATACTTCGCCTGAGCCCTTCAGCAACTGGGCAGCCTCCCTCGTTGAGGATATTGCCGTCTTCGCAGGGATGTATACTGCATTGCACCACCCTCTGCTTTTTCTTGGACTGTTTGTTCTGTTTATACTGTTTTGTATCTGGTTCCTGCCAAAGCTATGGAAGGCAATAAAAAAGATCTTTTCCTCCTTTAAACGTTTTCTCCAAAGAGACAAGTCTTCCGAGCCGAAGAGCCCTCCTTCCTCTCAGATTCCAGCTCAATAACAGGGCAGGCTCACTTTCACGATCGTCCCCTTATTGGCAATACTTTCAAATTCTATGGTGCCGCCGTGCTCCTCGACGATTTTGGCGGATATTGCCAGCCCCAGTCCGGTACCCTCGTTTTTGGTGGTAAAGTACGGATCGAAAACCTTTGAGGCATACTGCGGTTCAACGCCACAGCCTGTGTCCTCGATTGTGCAAATCACCCGATTATTTTCCACACTGGTTCCAACTTGGAGTATACCGCCGTTTTCCATGGCCTGAACCGAATTAAGAAAAAGATTCAGAAAAACCTGATTTAATTTATCCTGATCCGCCTCGATCAAAGGCAGATTTTCCGCAAAATCTTCCTTCATTGCAATTCCCATGGCCTCAGCGTCCACGCGGATCAAACTCATCGCCTTTTTCAGCACAGGGACCAGGGAAATCCTCATTGTCTCCAGATTATGAGGTCTGGCATAATCTAATAATTCCCCGATGCTCCGATTGAGACGCTCAACTTCCCGAACCAGGATATCGGCAGTTTCCTGATCGCTGGTGTCCTCATTGAACCGCGATCGCAAAAGGACAGCAAGCCCCTTAATCGAACTGAGAGGATTGCGGAGTTCGTGGGCTACTCCCGCTGCCATCTTGCCAAGGGCAGCAAGTTTTTCATTATGACGCAATTCTTCTTCGAGCTCTTTAATCTGGCTCAAATCCTGAATGAGCACCATATTTCCGGCAAAACGGTCTTCGTCATCGATTACAGACAAGCCAGCAAGGAGAAGTGATCGTTTCCAATTTGTTCCATCGGAGAAAAAAATCTCCTTCTGCTGCAGCGTATTACTATCAAGAAGCGATTGCTGTAACATCTCGGCCAAAGGAGCGGGCAGGACAGTTTCCGGAGAATGACCAAGGGTATTTCCCTCAGTGACACCGATAATTTCCTCTGCAGACTGGTTGCAAATCTGGATATTGCCCTGGCTATCTGTTGCAATAAGCCCGACGGGAAGTGATGAGATGAGCATATCCGTAAAGGCCCGTATCCTCTGAAGGCGACTCTGGGACCCTCTCAGTCCCTGCAGGGTCAATAAAGAAAGCCATCCTCCAACCCCCACAAGCAACAGGACAAGCGAGAGAAAAACGATCTGCAAAAGCTGTCTTTTTACTGCCATATTGAACTGGGTCAGGTCAAGTTCAACCAGGACAGTAAATTTTTTATTGCTCATGCCCTCAAGCATTTCCCTCCATTGCAGGTACTGAGGATGACGTCGAATAAAACGATCAAGCAATGTTGTATCGAATTTCTGGCTTCCAAGAGGTGGATAATAAAATCTGACGCCTAGAGGTGAAAACACGGCTGCAACTTGGAAAGTCACTGCATTATCGTTGTGATCCTTGCTGATCCTGAATTTACCATCGATAGTTAATCCTTCTTCAAGTGATTCAACAAACGACAGGGTGGATTTCCCGACATTGGTTCCGATAGCGTCACGATTAGAACTTGCCAGTATGTTCCCATCCGAATCCAACAGACAGAGAAAATCCACCCCAGGCTGCCCCGAAGCGTGATCAATGGCCATCTGTACGTGGTCAGTCCACTTCCACATGGCCACATTGATATCATTTATCTCTCCACGTAAGGAAGCTCTGGAATTTGTAACCACAAACCGGATAATAGTAATCCCTTTCTGCAGCAGGGCTTCCGTCATCAGCATCTTTTCACGCTGGTAATTATTGACGGCAAAGACCCCGATAATCAAGCCCAGCAATGCACAGGCGGCAGCAAAAAGCCAGGGAGAAACTTCTGCCAGACGTTGTCCTTTTGTTAATCGCACGTTCAAGCATCCATTGTATTCAAAATTTTTTCGAGAATGACCTTGGTAATCATATAGGTCGGAACAAGCCCCTCCTTCCCCATTGGTCCTGATGCCAGTGTCTGACCGCTGAGCAAGGGATTATCCGAGGCATAGTAAGCATACCGCGTCTTCATGTTCATGGGAATATGCCCTTGGATAATGGCTGCGCTTATAGCTCTCTGATAATGTCCTCCTTCCATCTCCAAGCCAATGGCCTTCCAGGAGGAAGTGGAAAATCTCGACAGGATATCCTTATTCTGTAAAGAAGTCCCGAGAACGGTCACCATCGGGCCGCAATACACGTCCACGCTATCGTCAAAATCGCTTACCATAAGGTCATTGTTGACAATATAATTGTGCGGAGTACCTTCCATGACATGGGCTGTGGCAAGCATGATATCCCCTTTTTTTCCAGGAAGAATCCCGGCCTTTCCCATAATGGATATCGACTCTATGTGGAAAGTGATTTCCTTATCTTTCAGCATGTAAGGACTCAACAGCTCATCCATAACCTCAAAGGCTTGTGTCCCGAATGCATAGTCAATAATCACCAGCACAGGCATTTGTTGACAATGATAGTTGACATTCATGTCAATTTTCGGATGCAACGTACCGAGATCGATCCGTGCAGTATCTATGATCATGGCGTCAATGGTAGACCCCGAGTGATCCGGTAAAAAAACATACCCATGTTTCTCAGCGTATCTGTTAATTTTCTCTTCTTGATTGCGAACGAGGCCGATCATCTCATAGAGGTCTTCAGGAACATCCTCTTCGTTTTCCAGAAGTGCGCCAGAACCGTAGAGAATATTCTTCACCGAATGCATATTTGCGCTTATAATATGGATCGTCCGGTTCTGATGACCCAGTTCAAAAAGTCTCCCTTTAATCGAACGCGCCCAGAGAGAAGCATACTTATGATGACCTATCATTTCATGCAGGGAGGGTGTGAAATAAATCGTAAGATGGTCGGTTTCAGACATCAACTCCCCGAGACAACGCTGTCCAAGTGAATAGATTATCTGAAACAATCCATCATTATGATTGCCGCATCTCCGGTGCTTCTCGAGATGCTCGTACGTTTCCTTTGTCTCCTTATAGGTTCTGCCCAAGATGATGGAGAGATTCCAGATTGACTGGTCAAGAACAGCACCCAAGAGCTCCTTTTCCCCGTTTTTCACTACCTTTTCAAGATCATGCCACTCTTCTGACACATGCCCGTCCTTGTAATTTATCTGTTGGGAAATTTTCTGTGATTCAATATGGAGAAAGGTAATATGGGTGAGGATATCATAGATTTCAGTCAATCCTCGGGTAATAACGAAACAGATCTCCTTTTCAGATACAACATAGGAAATCCTCCTGCGTTTAAGGGGAACAACTTCTTCAAAGGAGGTATTCTGAAAATCCTCCTGAGCAGTCAATATGATCCTGTTGCATTTTTCTATACCTCTAGGCATCCTGTCTATCACATATTCCAGGCCTTTCAATTCGACTATGCGCGGATCACTCATGGACCCATAGATCTCTGGATTAAATTGTTTTAAGGATTCCGCAAGTTTTTGACCAGTTTTTCCTGAAGGTTTATAATTACCCCGCAAGGTTAATGCATCAGCAAGGGTTTTAAATGTTCGTATGGCGATTCGAGCCTTTTGTGATTTGGAAAGTTCTTCCATCAATTTCACCTGTACGTTGTATTTACCCTCTGAAGGATTAATTTGCGGTAATCCCCAACCGAAGGCTTTTGTATTTGATAAATCTATTTACAATATTTCTGGTGCCTTATACTAATTTGATCAATAATGCTCATATTTTAATTTACAAGGATACGGAATAAGATAAGGGTACCTTGAAAAATTAGAATTTTCGTTCGAAATCAATACATTTGCTTATAGCTTAGGTCCAGTTTTCCCATTACTCAAGTATAAAAAAATCTATTTCCCTTGTCATGCAGGGAATATGAATATCTAAAAATCGTTAGTTGTTACAAAACATTCAAACAAAGGAGTACCTGATGAAAGTAATACTAGACCTTTGCGTTGTTCCTATGGGCGTGGGCGTTTCCGTATCAAAATATGTCGCCGCTTGTCATGAAATATTGCAGAAAGCTGGGTTAAAAACTCAGTTACATGCCTATGGTACAAACATTGAAGGCGAGTGGGACACTGTTTTTGCGGCTGTCAAGGAATGCCACGAGCATATTCATCAGATGGGCGCTCCAAGGATTACGACAACAATAAAACTGGGAACCAGGATTGACCGGACACAGGGGATTGAGGATAAGATAAACAGTGTAATGAATCTGTTGCATCTTTCCGGAAAATAAAATCGAGCGTTTGACGAGCAGGGTGGAATCGTTTGAATGATTGACGCAGTCAGGCGAAGGTGACGGTAAGGGGGGACAATCGAAGGGAGGAGGGATACAAAAGGAAAAAGGAAAAGCCCCTGAGCGCGTGAGCACGCAGGGGCTTTTTTAAAGAA